>JAABUV010001283.1_pt1 | contig 36579 bp, 31 predicted proteins | sample 5559971 | NCBI WGS metagenome assembly JAABUV01 (sample SAMN10711881, study PRJNA513362) | rock metagenome | isolation source: Antarctica rocks | place: Antarctica: Victoria Land, Knobhead nord | collected 2015-12-19
GTCGTCCTCCGTCATTCCCGTCAGCATGGCCGATTCCCTTGATACCGGTCGCCCATTGATTCGATGAAGTGCTGATTCGGGAACCCCCTACGTGATACTTTCCGCTATCCGTCCACACGGCCTAGTACCAGCGACCCTGGGCATTGACCTGTCAGCAAGAAAGGCTGGGCTCCGCCCAGACCCGCCAAAGGCCCGAGGCCTTTGGAAACCTTTATCTTAAGTAGAGGATTCCAAAGGCTTGCCTTTGGCGGAGTTTGAGGCGGAGCCTCAACCTTGCTGGCTTGGCGAGGCGTGACGTTTCCGTGAGGCGGGGCGGCAATCCGGGGCGCGGCGTCCGACCTGTGTGCGGCGATCTCCGGCGGGCGCGGCCTGCCGGAAACCAGCGGGGAAGCCGATGCCGACATTGTTCGATCCGATCCGCCTTGGCGCCATCGAGGCGCCGAACCGCATCCTGATGGCGCCGCTGACCCGGGGGCGCGCGACCCGGGCGCACGTGGCCTCGGCGCGGATGGCGGAGTACTACGCCCAGCGCGCGGGGGCGGGGCTGATCATCTCGGAGGCGACCGGGATCAGCCGGGAGGGGCTGGGCTGGCCGTATGCGCCGGGAGTGTGGTCGCAGGAGCAGGTCGAGGCGTGGACGCCGGTGACGCGCGCGGTGCACGAGGCGGGCGGGCGGATCGTCTGCCAGCTCTGGCACATGGGGCGCATCGTGCACCCGGACTTCCTGGACGGGGCGCCGCCGGTCTCGGCGTCGGCGACGACCGCGCCGGACATGGCGCACACCTATGGGGGCAGGAAGCCGTATGCGCAGGCGCGGGCGCTGGGCGAGGACGAGGTGCCGCGGCTGCTGGAGGACTACCGGCGCGCGGCGGCCAACGCGATGGCCGCGGGGTTCGACGGGGTGCAGGTGCACGCGGCGAACGGCTACCTGATCGACCAGTTCCTGCGCGCGTCGAGCAACCGCAGGACCGACGGGTACGGCGGCGCGATCGGGAACCGGGTGCGGCTGCTGCGCGAGGTGGCCGAGGCGGTGGCGGGCGCGGTGGGCGGCGACCGCGTGGGGGTCCGGCTGTCGCCGAACGAGCCGATCCAGGGCGTGGACGACCCGGAGCCGCACGCGCTGTTCCGGGCGGCGGCCGAGGCGCTGGCCGGGGTCGGGGTGGCGTTCCTGGAGCTGCGCGAGCCCGGGGCGCACGGGACGTTCGGGCGGGCGGCGCACGCGGCGGTGGCGCCGGCAATCCGCGCGGCGTTCGGCGGGCCGGTGGTGCTGAACTCGGACTACGTGGGGGCCACGGCGGAGGCGGCGGTGGAGTCGGGCGAGGCGGACGCGGTGGCGTTCGGGCGGCCGTTCCTGGCCAACCCGGACCTAGTGGAGCGGCTGCGCGCGGGGGCGGCGCTGAACCGTGACGACGTGGCGACGTGGTACAGCCAGGGCGACGAGGGCTACCTCGACTACCCGACGCTGCGGGCCGGACGGGCGGCCTGAGCGGCGGGCGGACCGGCGGCGCGGTCGCCGGGTCCGCCCTGCAGGGTGCGGGCCTGGCGCGGGCGGCGCGGGCCTGGCGCGGCGCGGTGTGGTCACGTGTTGTTGTCCGCACCGGATTGGCCCGGCCTGGGGGGGTGCGTGTCGTCCAACGCGTTGATTCTTCTCTAGGGTTCTGCCCTGATGCGCCACGGCCGCGGGTCCGGGAGCGCGGTGCAGGGGCGGCCTCCGCCTTCCATGCGCCGGGGGCGGGCACGCGTCCTCAGTTCTGCCATACTCCGGGTCCGTCCTTTCGCGTCGGCAAGACGGGATGGGCTGGATGCGCGAGGCGGTGAGAGGTGCGACCATGACGGGGGCGGGGAGCGGCCAGGGCGCCGGCATGGCCGTGGCCGGCACCGTGCTGGCGGTCCGGTCCCGGTGGATGGGGCAGGCGGCGCCCGAGGCGGACGGGGCCGCGCGCGATCCGGGGCGAGGCGGCGGCTGGGACGAGCCGCACCGGGCCAGGCGGGCGGGCGGCGCGGCGCGGCTGGACGCCACCAGCCCGCTGGCGCTGGCGAGCCATCTGGTCGGGCTGGCGCGCGACGCGGACCATGCCGGGCTGACCGGGCTGGCGGAGCAGATGCTGGCGCTGGCCTGCGCCGTGCTGGACCACCCGCCGGCGGCCTTCGCCTAGGCGCGGCGCGGCAAGCAGGCAGGGCCGGGCTCCGCCCGGACCCGCCCGAGGCCTCTCGCCTCAAGCATGGAGCCTCCGAGAACCTCTCTTCCCCAGTATCAACGGTCCTTGAGTGTGGTCGCGTCCGTCGATGTGGTGTGGCTGAGGTGGTCGCGGATCACGCGGCCTGGGTGGAAACCCGGGTGGGCATGGCGTCGGTCAGCGCCGGTGTGACACGTTCGGCTTCATTGAGTGACGTACGCCGACCGAGGGTTGGCAAACTCCTCATGTGTCAGCCAACTTGGCTGTTGGTCTCAGCCTTGAGCGGAGTCCGGCGGCAGGGCCTCCGGTTTCGCGTGCCTGCGCCCGCCCCGCCCCGCCACGATGCCCGCGCAGAGCGTGACCGCGCCCACCGCCGCCACGATCAGCGTCGCCAGCGCGTTGACGTCCGGCGTCAGCCCGAGCCTGACCTTGGAGTACACGATCATCGGCAGCGTGGTCGCCTGCGGCCCCGACACGAAGCTGCTGATCACCAGCTGGTCCACCGACAGGGTGAACGCCAGCAGCCACCCCGCCACCACCGCCGGCCCGATCAGCGGCAGCGTCACGTCGAGAAACACCCGCAAGGGCGCCGCCCCAAGATCCTGCGCCGCCTCCTCCAGCGACCGGTCGAAGCCGGCGAGGCGCGCGCGCACCACCACGCTGGCCACGCTCGTGGTGAACGAGACGTGCGCGATCACGATGGTCCAGAAACCCCGCCCCACGCCGAGCGAGACGAACAGCAGCAGGCTGGCCAGCCCGATGATCACCTCGGGCATCACCATCGGCGCCACCACCAGCCCGGACAGCAGCCCGCGCCCGCGGAACCGCCCGTGCCGCGCCAGCGCCACCCCGGCCATCGTGCCCAGCACCACCGCCAGGCTCGCCGACACCGAAGCCACCCGCAGCGACAGCCACGCCGCGTCTAGGATCGCCCGGTCCGACAGCAGCCGGCCGTACCAGCGCAGCGACCAGCCGCCCCACACCGTCACCAGCGCGTTGCGGTTGAACGAGTACAGCACCACTAGCGCGATCGGCGCGTACAGGAACAGGTAGCCGGCCCAGAGGCACGCGGTCAGGACACGGGGGCGGCTCATCCGGGAGGAGGCCGGGAGGGAGGGAAGGCCAGGGCTCTGCCCCATTGCTTGAAGGCGGGGACCCGCCAGGGGCAGCGCCCCTGGACCGGCGCATGAAAGCAGGGCGAACGCCACGGCCCGGGGCCGCCAAGCCTGCGGCCTCTTCTCAAGGATCGGATTCTCAAGGCTTCGCCTTGAGCGGAGTCCAGAGGCAGAGCCTCTGGCCTTTCTTGCTCATTCCGTGCCCTCGCCGGCGACGTCGCCCGCCGCGAGCCCGCCCGCCCGCCCGCGCTGCAGCAGCGCCGCCGGCAGCGCCAGCACCGCGAGCAGCGCCACCGCCACCGCCGAGGCCACCGGCCAGTCGTGGTTGGAGAAGAACTCGCCCCACAGGACCTTGCCGATCATCAGCGTGTCGGGACCGCCGAGCAGGTCGGGGATCACGAACTCGCCGCACGCCGGGATGAACACCAGCAGCGCGCCCGCCAGCACCCCGGGCAGCGACAGCGGCAGCGTCACGGAGCAAAACACCCGCCAGGGCGTGGCGTGCAGGTCGGCGGCGGCCTCGCGCAGCGCCGGGTCCTGCGCCACCAGCGTCGCGTACAGCGGCAGCACCATGAACGGCAGGTACGAGTAGGTGATGCCGATGCACACCGCGAGGTCGGTGTTCATCACGTGCAGCCGCCCGAGCCCGAGCGCCACCAACGCCTGGTTCAGCAGCCCCTCGTCCTTCAGGATCAGGATCCAGGCGTACACGCGGATCAGGAAGCTGGTCCAGAACGGCAGCATCACCGCCATCAGCAGCGGCCCCCGGCGCGACGGCGCGGCACGCGCGATCGCCAGCGCGATCGGGTAGCCGAGCAGCAGGCACGCGGCCGTCGACACGCCGGCGATCCACACCGAACCCAGCAGCGCGCGCGCATACAGCCAGTCGCCGAACAGCGTTCCGTAGGTGTCGAGGTGCAGCGTGAGCGTGAGCGCCCCGTCCGCCCAGCGCCACAGCGGCGAGACCGGCGGCTGCGCCACCACCGCCTCGGAGAAGCTCATCCGCAGCACCACGAGGCACGGCAGCAGGAAGAACGCCCCGAGCCACAGCAGCGGCGCCCCCGGCACCAGCGCCCGCAGCCATCCGTGCCCGCCTCCTCGGGCCTGCGACCCGGCCGGCCGGGTCGCGGCGCCCGCCCGCCCTGCGCCGCTCACCGCAGCAGCACCGCGAGCGCTCCCGACGCCCAGCTCACCCGAACCCGCTCGCCCGCCGCGACCGTGGCCACGCCGTGCAGGCTGACCCGCAACCGGTGCCCGCTGACCAGCGTGACCTGGCACAGCGTCTGCGGCCCCAGGCACGACACGTCCTCCACCAGCCCCGCCGCCTCGTTCGCCCGTGCGCCCGCGCCGCCGCCGCCCGCGCCGTGACCGCCAGCCTCGCCAGCCCCCGGCGCCACGCCCGGGTCCGGTTCCATCCCGCCCCTGCCTTGCGCCGTGTCCCCGCCCGCCACGAGGCGGTCGCCGCGCCGGAGCACGACGTCCTCCGGCCGCAGCGCCACCCACACCGCCTGCCCCGCGGCCACCTCGGTGGGCGGCGCATGCAGCAGGCAGCCCGCCATCCCGGACTCCACCACGCAGCCCTGCGGCCCGGCGCGCACCACCCGGCCCGCCAGCAGGTTCACCGCGCCCACGAATTCCGCCACCAGCCGGCTCGTCGGGCGGCGGTACAGCGCGACCGGCGTGCCGAGCTGCGCGATCCGGCCCGCGTGCATCACCGCGATGCGGTCCGCCATGCCCATCGCCTCCTCCTGGTCGTGGGTGACCATCAGGAAGGTGATGCCGACCTGGCGCTGGATCGCCACCAGCTCGCGCCGCGTCTCCTCGCGCAGCTTGCGGTCCAGCGCCCCCATCGGCTCGTCGAGCAGCAGCACCCGCGGCCGCATCACCAGGCTGCGCGCCAGCGCCACGCGTTGCCGCTGCCCGCCCGACAGCTCGTCCGGACGCCGCTGCCCGAATCCCCCGAGCTGCACCAGCGCCAGCGCCTCGTCCACCTGCCGCGCCAATTCTGGCCCGCGCACCCCCGCCTGGCGCAGGCCGTAGCCGATGTTGCGCGCCACGCTCATGTGCGGGAACAGCGCGTAGCTCTGGAACATCATGTTCACCGGGCGCCGATGCGGCGGCACGCCCGCCATGTCCACGCCGTCGATCGCGATCCGCCCGGCGCTGGGCTCGACGAACCCCGCCACCATGCGCAGCAGCGTGGTCTTGCCCGAGCCCGACCCGCCGAGCAGCGAGAACAGCTCGCCGGCGGCGACCTCCAGGCTCACCCGGTCCACCGCGGCCACGTCGCCGTAGCGCTTGCTCGCGGCCTCGATCACCACGCAGGGGACGGACATCAGGGGGCGGAGCCGAAGCAAGCAAGGCCGGGCTCTGCCCGGACCCGCCAGGGGCGAGCCGCCCCTGGACCGGCACATATCAAGGCAAGGCGTGACGCGCCGCCGGCCCTCGTCGAGGTTTCCAAAGGCAAGCCTTTGGCGGAGTCCAGAGGCCCCGCCTTCAAGCGATGGGCCTCCGGCCTTGCTTGCTTCGCCTCGGGCTCGCCCATCAGTGCCCGGTCGTCACGCTGGTCCATGCCCGCGTCCGCTCCCGCTCGTAGCGCGCCGCGACCTCGCTGCCTGGGAACAGCTTCGCCGCCAGCGCCGGCGCGGGGAACACGTTCGCGTTGTCGGCCAGCGCCGGCCGCAGCAGCGGCCGCGTCGCCGGCACGGCGTTGGCGTAGAACACGGTGTTGCTGATCCCCGCCATCACTGTAGGCTGCAGCACGAAGTTGATGAACGCCTCGGCCGCCTCGGGGTGCGGCGCGTCGGCGGGGATCGCCATCATGTCGAACGACTCGATGGTGCCCTCGCGGGGCAGGCGATACTCGACCTCGACGCCGTTGCCCGCCTCGTGCGCCCGCTGTTGCGCGATCAGCACGTCGCCGGAGAAGCCCAGCGACAGGCACACCCCGCCATTGGCCAGGTCGTTGATGTATTGCGACGAGTGGAAATATTTCACGAACGGCCGCACCGATATCAGCAGCGCCTGCGCCTTCCTCAGGTCGCCCAGGTCCTGGGACGCGGGGTCGAGCCCCAGGTAGTGCAGCGCCACCGGCACCACCCCGGAGGGCGCGTCCAGCATCGTGATGCCGCATTCCTTCAGCCTGGCCGCGTTCTTCGGGTCGAACAGCAGCGCCAGGCTGTCCAGCGGCGCGTCGGGGCCCAGCGCCGCGCGCACCCTGGCCACGTTCTCGCCGAGCCCGGTGGTCGACCATGCCCAGATCGCGCCGTGCGCGTTGCCCGGGTCGGCCCCTGCCACCTCGGCCATCATCGCCGGGTCGAGGTTGGCCCAGTTCGGGATGCGCGCGCGGTCGAGCGGGCGGTACACGCCGGCCTTGATCTGGCGCGCCAGGAACGGCTCGGCGCTCGGCACCACCAGGTCGTAGCCGGAGTGGCCGGCCAGCAGCTTGGCCTCCAGCACCTCGTTCGAGTCGTACACGTCGTAGTGCACGGTGATGCCGGTCGCGTGCTCGAACTGCGCGACCGTGTCGGCGCCGATGTAGTCCGACCAGTTGTAGATGTTGAGCACCCGCTCCTCGGCCCTCGCCGGCGCCACGCCCAGAGCCACCAGCGCCAGCAGGGCACGCAGGAAAGGTCGGGGCATCGCGCGGACTCCGGACGGACGGGCCGCCCGGGACGGCGGCTCCGCGATCTACCGACGCCGGGCGGCTCGTGGCAACTGGCGTCGCGCGGGAAGCAGGGCCGGGGTTCCGCCCCGTCGCCAGAAGGAGCGACCCGCCAGGGGCGAGCCGCCCCTGGTCCGGCACACGAGAAAGGGCGCACGGGGCGTGCCGCAGTCCCTTGCCAAGGCTCGCAAAGGCGAGCCGCTGGCTGCGTCCAGGGGCAGGGCCTCTGGTCTTCCCTACTCCCCGGTCGGCCCGACCGCCTTCAGCTCGCCGATGTGGCGTTCCACGATCCGGTGCGTCTCGGCCGCGAACGCCCTGAGCTTCGGGTTGCCGCCGGACTTCGCCTCCTTGGCGAAGGCCGCCCCGTCCTTGGCGTGGATGTCCTCCATGTCGCGCAGGTAGGCCGCGTCGAACGCCTCGCCCGAGAGCGCCCGCAGGCTGTCCAGCTTCTTCTGGAACTGCGCGTTCAGGGTGTCGCCGATCTCGATGCCGGCCTCGCCAGCGATCGACTTGAGCGTGTCGCCGACGAGCTGGTGGTCGTGCGCCTCGGTGGTCCCCTGGTCGCGGATGTCCTGCGTGGCACCCTGCTCGGCGCCGAGCTGGCCGGCCTTGACCTCGAACAGGCCGCCCTGGCTGACCATGGCGACGAAGCTGCGATCGGCGGCGCTCACCGCGTCGGCCGCACGCGCAGCCGCTCCCCCCAGCACGAGCAGCGTGGCGGCAAGCAGGACCGGATGGTGGCGCACGGCGATCTCCCTCGATGAGCGTGCGGCCGGAACATCGGCGCACGCCAGGGGTTCCGACAGCCCCGCCCTGGAGCGGGCGCGCCGGGCAGGTCCGCTTTCCCGAACGCTCCCGGGCTGGGACAGTGCGGCGCCCGGCCCACGCCGCCTGCGGCACCCGATCCATGCCCTGCCGTGCCCCCGAACCTGACGGAGAGTTCCGTGACGACCTTGCCGACGCCGGGCGTTGCCGGCAGCAGCGCCGCCCCGTCCGCCCCAGGCGGCACCCGCGCCCCGGCGGTGATGCTGGCCTTCCTGGTCGCGCCCGCCGCGCTGCTCTACGCGTTCCTTGGCAGGGACGTGCTGGCCGTCGCCCTGGCCGTGGCCGCGCTGCCGCTGCTCCCGCTCCTGCGCGACCCGAGCCTGGCCCACATCGCCGGGACAGCGCGACCTGTCGGCGCCGGGGCAGCCGCCCCGCCCGGAGCCTCAATCCCCCCCGGAGCCTCAGGCCCCCCCGGAGCCTCAGGCCCCCCCGGAGCCTCAGGCCCCCCCGGAGCCTCAGGCCCATCCGGAGCCTCAGGCTCATCCGGAGCCCTAGGCCCGCCCGCCCGTGCACCCCGCCGCGCCCTGTCTCCACGCGCCGTCTTCCCGCTCGCCGCCGCGGCCACCGCCCTGTTGCTGACCACGCTGGGCGGCGAGGGCCGGCTGCTCCCCGCCACCCCGGACTGGCTGGTCCGCGACGCCGTGCTGCGCGACCTGGTCGAGCAGGCCTGGCCGTTCGCCTACCGCGTCGACGGCGCCGACTGGGTGCTGCGCGCGCCGCTGGGGATGTATCTTCTGCCCGCCCTGGCCGGGAAGCTCGCCGGGCTGCGCGCCGCGCACGTGGCGCTGTGGGCGCAGAACACCGCGGCGCTGGCCGCCGTGCTGCGCGTGCTCTGCGCCGGCGACACGCTGCGCCGCGGCCTCGTCGTGCTCGCGGTGTTCTGCCTGTTCGGCGGCTGGGACATGGTCGGCACGCTGGCCGTTGCCGCCCGCCACGCGATTGGCTCCGGCGCGCCGTTCGCCATCCCCGACGACATCCAGTGGTGGGACCGCCTGTTCCAGTACTCCTCCACCCTGACGCTGGTGCTCTGGGTGCCGCACCACGCGCTGGCCGGCTGGTTCCTCGCCGCCTTGGTGCTGCTGCGCGACCGCCGCCGCATCCGGCTCGGCACCCTGATGGCCGGCGCCGCGCTGTCGATCGTCTGGTCGCCGTTCGCGCTGCTCGGCGCCGCGCCGTTCCTGCTCAAGGCCGGGGTCGAGGCCCTGCGCGCCCGCGAGATCCGGCCGCTCGACCTCGCTGGCCCGGCGCTGCTCGCCTTCGCGCTGGTGCCCCTGGCGCTCTACCTCGCCAGCGACAGCGGCGACGTGCCTCGCGGCCTCCAGCCGCTCTCCACCGAGTTCCTGATCCGCTACCCCGCGTTCCTGGCGCTGGAGCTGCTGCCCTTCGTCGCCGCCAACGTCCTGTTCGGCGCCCGCGACGGGCACGGCCCCGCCCGCGCCACCTACCGCATCGCCGTGGCCTCGCTGGTGCTGATCCCGTGCTACCGGATCGGCGTGTCCAACGACTTCGTCATGCGCGCCTCCATCCCGGCGCTGGCGATCCTTGCCGTCACGACCGGGCACACCGCCGCCAGCGTACTCGCCGGCGGCAGCAACGCCCGGCGCATCCTGCTCGCCCTCGTCCTGGCACTCGGCAGCCTCACCGGGCTGGAGGAGGTCGGGCACACCCTCGCCACCCCGAACCGGGGCGCCAGCACCTGCGACTTCGTCCAGGCCTGGGACCAGTCGCCCTACAGCCGGCAGATGTCGGACGCCATCTACCTCGCCCACCGCGACCGCATCCCCGCCCTGCTCCGCGCCGCCCGGCCGCAGGTGCTCGCCACCGGGCCGAGCGCCAGCCCCTGCGTCGAGCGGCGCATGTGACGCCGGGGCCGGGAAGCAGGAAGCAAGGTTGAGGCTCTGCCTCAAACTCCTCCAAAGGCAAGCCTTTGGAGTCCATTACTTAATCAAATCGGTTTCCAAAGGCCTCGGCCTTTGGCGGGTCTGGGCAGAGCCCAGCCTTGCTTGCTTGAGGCGCGCCAAGGCCAAGCCGGAATTCTCAGGCGCTGGAGCTACAGGCGCGTCCCCGTCGCCTCGGCGCCTGCCGCCTGCCACACCTCGCGCGCCGCGTCGGCGTTCAGCGCCGCGATCCCCAGCCCCACCGCGAGGTCCGGCCACGCCGATGGCCAGGCCGCCGTGACCGTCCCTGCCGCGACCATCGCCACGTTGGCCACGGCGTCGTTGCGCGCCGACAGGAACGCCGCCCGCACCAGGCTGCCGCCGGCGCCGCGGTGGCGCGCGAGCAGCGCCGCGCACCCGAGGTTCACCGCCAGCGCCCCGGCCCCGACCACGATCACCGTCCCGGGCGCCGGCCCCGCCGCGACCGCCGTCCCGGGTCCGAACCACGCCGCGCCGGCGCCGAACCGCAGCCAGGCCGGCCACAGCCCGGGCGCCACCGCGGCGAGCCTGCCCCAGGCCGTCCACAGCGTCGCCGCGGCGGGCACCAGCAGCAGCCCCGCCAGCACCCGCCCCATCGCCGCGCGCCGCCCAGCCGAGAGCCAGCAGCACCAGCAGCCCGACCGAGGCGTCCTCCAGGAAATCCACGCTGTCCGCGAACAGGGACACCGAGCCGGCCCGCAACGCGAACGCGAACTCCACCCCGAAATACCCGAGGTTCAGCGCCACCACGACTCGCGTGGCCCGCCGCAGCCCTGCCCCGGTCGCAGCGCCGGGCTCAGCCGACACGTCTGCGCTCCTGCCGTCTGTGCCGCCACTGCAGCGCCGCGCGCGGGCTCAGCTCCGCCACTGCAGCACCTGCTCGCGCAGGGGATTGGCGAACGCGCGGCGCTCCGACCGGCTCGCCTGGTACTCCTTCTTCACCCGCAGGAACCAGCGGATCTGCGCGTCGGCGTCGCCCACGAACATCGGCGGCGGGAACGGCGCCCCGCCCTCCTGGAGCTGCACCGCGACGTCGTAGTCCTGGCGCAGGAAGTCGCGCGCCATCCACCGCGCCGCCGGCCTGGCCGCAGCCAGCCACCCCATGCTCCACCACACGCAGTAGTGGACGTCGGTCTGCTCCGCGCCCACCGGCGTCGACATCGCCAGCACGCACGCCGAGTGGCGGTCGCCCTGGATGTGCTCGATGCGCAGGCCGGGAAGCTGGATCGTCACGTCCACGTGGACGTTCCGCCCGAGCAGACGGTAGGGGTTGGCGCCGTGCTTCAGGTGGTGGCGCTTCATGCGGAAGCCGAGCGCGTCCGGCTCGAAGGCCTTTTCCTTGGCCCGCAGCGAGGTGGACGGCTTGCGCTTCCACCAGCGCGAGGTGTGCACGAAGGCCGGGTGCGCCGGGTCGATGAAGCCCATCGTCGCCACGTCGGCAGGGCAGGGGAAGCGCATCACCGCGCTCACCTGCGGCGCCACCCCGTCGAAGCCGGGCACCGTGGGCACCGCCGGCAGCCCGTCCGGCCCGGCCTCGTCTCCCGCCGCGTCGCCCCCCGCCGCGTCACCGGGATACACCCAGATGTTGCCCTGCACCTCGCGGCACGCGAAGCTGCGCAGCGCGAACCGCCCGGGCTCGATGGTGTCGCGCTCCGCCAGCGCCGGGATCGACACGCAGCGCCCGTCCCCCGCCCGGAACCGCCAGCCGTGGTAGCCGCACTGCAGCGCCTCGCCGTCGAACGAGCCGTGACGCATCGGCATGCCCCGGTGCGGGCAGCGGTCGGCGTAGGCGAACACCCCGCCATCGCGCGCACGCCCGACCAGGATGGCCTGCCCCAGCAGCGTCGCCGGCACCGTCCGCCCCGGCGCCACGGCACGCCCCGCCACCACGAGGTACCAGAAGTTCGGCAGGAAACTGTCCATCGCCATCGTATAGGCGATCCGCCGGTCGGAACAAATTGTCCGTGCGCCGCGGGCCGGCTGAGCTGGAAGAGGCGCTGTTGCACGGACTGGGGAGCGGTCGGGTCGTTCTGGTGCGATGGCGAGGATCGGATGCTGGGAACGCAGGCGGGCCTGGCGGTCTGGATCGTGCGGTTGAGCACGGCGAGGGCTGCCTCGGCCCGCCGGCCGGGCAGGCTGCGGGCGCGCAGCTTCGGGCCGATCAGGGATCTGTGTCGGCCGACTGCGGTCTAACAGCTTCGACAGGTGGCGCAGCAGCCCCGACGGCGCGAGGCGCAGTTCCGGATCACTCCGCCAGCCCGAAACCAGTGCGCAGGATTACGGCGCCAAGCCGATCAGCGGGCAAGGCAGGCTGAGCCGGTGCGGGCGAGGACCTCGCCGGTGAACTGGCAGGGGACGAGGGTCGTCAGACCCAGCAGCAACCGCCTACTCCGTCGGCACGTGCAGCGCGAAGCCGAGCCCGGGCTTCATGCGGCTTTCCTGCGCCGAGGTGGACGACGAGTTGCGCGAGTAGCCGTCGCTCTCGCCCACCCGGCTGGCCCGCCGGATCACCGAGGGCTGCACCGGGTCGCTGGAACCGCCCGTGTCGTGTTCCGGGACCAGGGCATCCTGGTTGGGCATCGGCGCCCGCTCATACAGCGGGGCAGTCGTGCCCAGCGGGGTGGCCGCACTGTCCTCGACCGGCGCCCGGACCGGCAGCTCGATGCCCGAGGTGGCGAACTGGAGCGACGTGCCGGCGGCCCGAGCAGCGGGCGCCAGCAACGGCGGGGCCGCCACGATCAGGGCGGACAGCATCATGGCGCGACGCCGGGCGGCTGCTCCTGCCGCATGGCAGCCGGTAGCAGGGAAAGACCCGGCCACGGCAGGATGACCGGCACGGTTCATGCGCGTCATGACAAGGCTCCTTCGGCAGGGAGGCGCTGCGTGCCGCGGCGATCCTCGACGGGATTGCTTGCGGGAGCGCCGAGCGGGCCGTCGCCGGCGGCGCGCCACGCCTCCAGCGCCCAGCGCACGGTGGGGAACGCCAACGCGTTCCAGGGAATCTCGGACCAGGCGAACAGCCCGACTTCCAGGCTCTCCTCGCCGGCAAGGATCAGCCGCTCGGCCTCTTCGTCGGCGAAGCGCGCCCGGAACATCATCAGCACCTGGCCGATGCGGCTGATGCTGAACACCGCCAGCAACCCGTCAACGGCGATGGCCGCGCCAGCTTCCTCGTTCGCCTCGCGCCGCGCTCCTTCCTCGGGAGTCTCGTCCAGTTCCAGGTAGCCCGCCGGCAGCGTCCAGAAACCGCTGCGCGGCTCGATCGCGCGGCGGCACAGCAGCACGCGTTCGCCCTGTGCCACGACCGAGCCGACGACGATCCTCGGGTTGCGATAGTCCACATGGCCGCATGCGGAGCACACCATGCGCTCGCGTGTGTCACCGTCCGGCACGCTGAGGGAGAACTCCGGCATGGCGGCAGACTGCCCGACCGCCCGCGCTGCATCAACAGTGCGCGACAAAATTGAACTTTGTTACAATCAATGAAACACGGGCCTGCCGCAGTGCACGGGGCCTCGCGAGGCAAGGCGGCGCAAGGTCCGGGGAGCGAACTGCTTTCCTGGACGAGGGAGAGCCGCTGTCAGACGGAGAGGTTGAGCAGCGATCCCCGTGGCGCGGGCTTGCCAGACGTCATGGGCGGAGCTGCGGCAGACGCGCCAGGAAGCGGGGCGACACGCACCGCGGCGTCGCGCGCCGCGGCCGGGATTGGGAGCGGGGAGGCCGTCCGCGGAGCGACGACGGACTGGGAGAACGCGGAAAGCGATGCCAGTGACAACATGCGTCGACCCTAGCGCCGTTTCATTGCCGGCCGGTTAACAGGCCGGCAGGCAAGGCCAGAGATTCCATCTCAGGGCTCCACCCAGGGCGAGACCGTGAGAGGGCACTTTCCAAGCAAGAGGTCTCCAAAGGCCTCCATGCTCAAAGGAAGGACCCTTGGCCGGTCCGGGCAGAGCCCGGCCCTGCTTGCTTCCCCAGGCCGTCACCCCGGGAAGATCGTCCCCTCCAGCGCCGCGATCCCCGGCAGCACCTTGCCTTCCAGCCACTCCAGGAACGCGCCGCCTGCCGTGGACACGTAGCTCATCTGCTCCAGAACCCCCGCGTGGCGCAGGGCTGCGACCGTGTCGCCGCCACCGGCGACGCTGCGCAGCCGTCCGGCCTGCGTCGCCAACGCCACCGCCAGCGCCACCGCCACCGTGGCCGCATCGAACGGCGGGGTCTCGAACGCCCCCAGCGGCCCGTTCCACACCAGCGTGCGCAGCGACCCCAGCCGCGCCACCAGCGCCGCCACCGTGCGCGGCCCCACGTCGAGGATCATCGAGTCCGCGGGCACCGCGTCGATCGCCACCACCCGCGTCGGCGGATCGGCGCGGAACTCGGTCGCCGTCACCGCGTCCACCGGCAGCACGATCTCGCACCCGCTGGCCTTCGCGCGTTCCAGGATGTCGAGCGCCATGCCGTGCATCTGCGGCTCCTGCAGCGACTTGCCGACGCGAACGCCCTGCGCGGCCAGGAACGTGTTGGCCATCGCGCCGCCGATCACCAGCAGGTCCACCCGGCCCAGGACGTTGCCGATCAGGTCAAGCTTGGTCGACACCTTGGCGCCGCCCACGATCGCCGCCACCGGCCGCTCCGGGTCGTCGAGCGCCGCACTCAGCGCTTCAAGCTCGCGCTGCATCAGCCGGCCTGCATGCGACGGCAGGTACTGCGCCACCCCGTGCGTGCTGGCGTGCGCCCGGTGCGCCGCCGAGAACGCGTCGTTGACGTACACGTCCGCCAGCCGCGCCAGGTGCCGCGCCAGGTCAGGGTCGTTGCGCTCCTCGCCCGGATGGAACCGCGTGTTCTCCAGCAGCAGGATGTCGCCGTCGCGCATCGCCGCCACCGCGTCCTCGGCCACCGGGCCGATGCAGTCCGCCGCGAACGCCACGGGACGCCCGATCGCCTCCTCCAGCGCCGCCGCCATCGGCCGCAGCGACATCGAGGCCACGACCTGGCCGTTCGGCCGGTCGAAATGGCTGGCCACGATCACCCGCGCGCCCTTCTCCGCCAGCTCGCTGATCGTCGGCGCCACCCGCTGCAGCCGCGAGACATCGGTGATCCGCCCGTCGCGCATCGGCAGGTTGAAGTCCACGCGCAGCAGCACGCGCTGGCCGTATGGGTTGAACGCGTCGATCGTGCTGAACGCCATCCGATGAACCCCCGAGAAAGCAAGGCTGGGCTCTGCCCAGACCCGCCAAAGGCCCGAGGCCTTTGGAAACCATCTTGAAAGAGCCTGCGGCATACCCGCGCGACGCCGTGCCGCAGGCCCTCATGTGCGCGGCTCTGGGGGCGCCTGCCCCCAGCGGAGTCCAGAGGCAGAGCCTCTGGCCTTGCCTTGCGACTACAGGCTGCCCAGCCGCGCCGCCGTATCCACCATGCGGTTCGAGAACCCCCACTCGTTGTCGTACCACCCGACGACGTGCGCCATTGCGCCCCCGTCCACCACCTGCGTCTGCGTGGCGTCGAACGAGCACGACGCCGCGACGTGGTTGAAGTCGCTGCTGACCAGCTCGGCCGTGCTGTACTCGAGCACGCCGCGCATCCGCCCCTCGCTCGCCGCCTTCATCGCCGCGTTGATCTCGGCGACCGTGGCATTGCGCGACAGGTTCACGTCCAGCGAGACCAGCGACACGTTCGGCGTCGGCACCCGGATCGAGGTCCCGTCCAGCTTGCCGCGCAGCTCCGGCATCACCAGCCCCACCGCCTTGGCCGCCCCGGTCGAGGTCGGGATCATCGACAGCGCCGCCGCCCGCGCCCGGCGCAGGTCCTTGTGCAGCGTGTCCACCGTGTTCTGGTCGCCGGTGTAGGAGTGGATCGTGGTCATGTAGCCGCGCGCCACGCCGAAGCTGTCCTGCAGGACCTTCACCATCGGCACCAGGCAGTTCGTGGTGCACGACGCGTTCGACACCACGGTCATCTCCGGCGTCATCACGTCCTCGTTGACCCCGAACACCACCGTCGCGTCCACCCCGTCGCCCGGCGCGGAGACCAGCACCCGCTTTGCCCCGGCAGTCAGCAGCGCCGACGCCTTCTCCTTGGACGTGAACAGCCCGGTGCACTCCATCGCCACGTCCACGCCTTCGTAAGGCACCTTGGACGGGTCGCGCTCGGCGGAGACGCGGATCGGCCCGATGGTGCGCCCGCCGTGGCGGATGGTGATGCTGTCGCCGTCCACGACCACCTCGGCGGGAAAGCGGCCGTGCACGCTGTCGTAGCGCAGCAGGTGGGCGTTGGCCTCGACGCTGCCGAGGTCGTTGATCGCCACCGGCATCACGTCGTCGCGGCCTCTCTCCACGATGGCGCGCAGCACCAGGCGGCCGATGCGCCCGAACCCGTTGATGGCAACCTTCACGGCCATGGCGACGTCCCTCGTGCTTGCAGATTTGCCCCCTGCTTACAGGCCGGCCCTGCCGTTTTCCAGAGCACGCTCGTCATGCCCGCCCTGCCGCGGTGCGGCGTGCCGGTCCCGCCACGCCAGGCGGGCAAAGGCAAGGCTGGGCTCTGCCCAGACCCGCCAAAGGCCGAGGCCTTTGGAAACCATTGTCTTAGAAAAAGGACTCCAGAGGCTTGCCTTTGGTGGGGTTTGAGGCAGAACCTCAACCTTGCTTCCTGTGCCTGTCGCACCGCCTGCGGCGACCACGGACAAACTGACCCACTGCCAGGGCCTTGGCCCTTTGCAGGTGTGGGCAGAGCCCGACCTTAGCTTTCCGACAGGTCCATGTCAGGTGTTGCCGAGCCCGAGCGGGTGACGTCACCCCGTCTTCGCCAGGCTGCTAGGCCGTGAGGCCGGTCACGAGGGACGCAGCCGCTGCGCTGGCAGCACTGTCCGCCTGCTCCGCAGTACTCAGCATTGCGGATGACGCCAGCGAAGACTGCGCCGCCACGCTCAATGCGACGATGTCGACGGCACCCGACGGCGGCGCCGCGGATGCGGGCGACAACGGCCGGGTCTGTGGACCGGAAGCATCCCGGGCTGGGATGGCAACGGGTCCGATGATCATCGACATGGCCCGGATTCCTTTGTCAGGCAGTCCGGACCTTCTCCGGCCGCGTCCAATCCTGCAGGGCCGCGGTTAACACCACGTTGCCGGCCGCTCGTTCTCCGGCGGAGCCACCGCGCCCGACCTACGTCCGGCCTCCTGCGTCCGTCCGCACGGCCAGGATGCGACGCAACAGGGGCACGCACAGCAGGAGGACGAGGGCCGCCGCCCCGATCAGGCCGGCATGGATCAGCCAGAAGCGTTCCGCGGACATCGTCGCCAGCAACCCCGCCAGCCAGCTCACCAGAAGGTTGGAGAGGAAGAGGTGCAGCGAGTAGGCGTTGACCACGGTGGCGCCCAGGCTGCGCGGCGCGGCGCGGGAGTAGAGCGCCATGCCCACCGGGTAGAGGTTGGCGAACCCGATGTCGTTGACGACGTGGAAGGCCAGGCCCCAGCCGAGGCCGACCGTGTGCCCGCCTGCCACGTGGCGGGATGCCACGGCGAGGATCAGCGGCGCCAGTGCCAGGATCGCGGCGCCCCCCGCCATCTTGGTGATCTCGTGCGGCTCGCGCCACCGTCTGGCCCAGCGGCGCCAGAACAGGACCGACCCCGCCAGCGTCCCCACGCTGACAAGCGCGTCCAGCGACAGCAGCCAGCTCACCGGCATCGTCGCGCCGAAGAAGACGAGCGCGTAGCTTGCCCTGCCCCAGACCAGGTAGGCGTTGAAGATCTCCATGTTGCCCACGGCGGCGACCGCCAGCACCGCGCCCAGCAGCGCCATCGCCTGCCAGTCCCGGCCCGAGAGCCGCGGCGCCGAGGCGCCTGCCGGCCGGCGGGGCCGGACCGGCTCCGGCGGCAGCAGCGGGCGCCCGGCGAGATAGGTCGCCAGGCCGAGCAGCATTCCGGCGCCCGCGGCCGCGAAGCCCCAGTGCCAGTCGTAGGTCTCGCCCAGCGTGCCGCACACCAGGGGTGCGAGGATGACGGCGACGCTCACCGCGAGCGAGTAGAGCTGGAAGGCGTCGGCCCGCCGCGTGTCGCCCGCGCCGTACAGCGCGCCGACCTGTGCCTTGAGGCTGCCGGCGCAGCCCATGCCCGCGACCAGGCAGGCCAGCGCCACGAGGAACCAGGCCTCGAACGCCATCAGGAAGTGGCCCGCGGTCATCAGTGCCGCACCCAGCACCACGGTGCGCGTGCGGCCGAGCAAGCGGTCGGCCACGAGGCCGCCGAGGACCGGCGTGGCGTAGATGAACGCGGCGTAGAGGCCCATGATGGCGGCGGCCAGCGCCTCGACGCCGAGTGGTCCGTACACGGTGCCGAGCGCGGCGCGGAAGGCACCGAACCCCAGCACGCGCTCGACATGGCCCGGCTGCAGCAGCCGGCCGGTCATGTAGAGCACCAGCAACGACTGCATCCCGTAGAACGAGAAGCCGATCCAGCCCTCGGTGCCCGCCAGGATGCCGAGCGCCCGGGGGTGGCCGAGGAAGGAGCGGTCGACGCGCGGAGGCGTCACCGTGGTGGCCGTCGTGTCCGCATCCAAGCAGCGTCGCTCCCGCCAACCATGCGACAGCTAGACGACGGGGTGGCCGGCGCTGCAACCCGGCGGGCGGTGTCATACCAACGGCCGGGTTCGCTGACCTGTCAGCAGGCAAGGCCGGGCTCTGCCCGGACCCGCCAGGGGCGAGCCGCCCCTGGACCGGCTTTCTTCAGGGAAGGCATTCCAAAGGCCCGGCCTTTGGCGGGCTTGAGGCAGAGCCTCAACCTTGCCTGCCTGACCGGTCGCACTCAAGGGCCGCTGGCACGAAGTGGACTCCAAAGGCTCGCCTTTGGCGGAGTCCAGAGGCAGAGCCTCTGGCCTTGCTCGCTCCCCGTGTCCCGGTCGCAGGTGGCGTGGATCAGCCCGGCAGGCCCACGCCGCGGGTCCCGCCGCGCCGCTGCTGCACCACCACCGCGATCACCAGCAGGGCGCCCTGCGCGATGTCCTGCCAGAACGAGTTCACGTCCAGGATCACCAGGCCGTTGGCGAGCACGCCGAGCAGGACCACCGCCAGCACGGTGCCCACCACCGTGCCCTTGCCGCCCTGCAGCGCGCAGCCGCCCAGCGCGGCGGCGGTGATGGACTGCAGCTCCAGCCCCTGGCTGCCCGAGGTCGGCTGCCCCGACCCGGTGCGCGCGGTGAGCAGCACCCCGGCGATCGCCGCCGCCAGGCCGCACATCACGTAGGTGCCGGCGATGTAGCGGTTGAGCGGGATGCCCGCGAGGCGCGAGGCCACGGCGTTGCCGCCCACCGCGTAGATGTTGCGGCCGACCACGGTGGTGTGCAGCACCAGCTGCGCCGCGACCGCGACGGCCAGGAAGATCCAGATCAGCACCGGGATGCCCAGGAGCTGGCCGCGCGCCAGGAAGACGAACGCCTGGCTCGCCCCGGTGTAGCCCTGCGCCCGGCCGCCCGAGAGCAGGTTGGCCAGCCCGCGATACGCCGCGAAGGTGGCCAGCGTCGCGATCACCGCGTTGACCCGGCCCTGGATCACGATCTGCCCGTTCAGGAGCCCGGTGGCGAACCCGCTCGCCACCGCGGCCGCGATCCCGGCGAGCGCGCTCCCGGTCGTGGTGAACACCATCGCGCAGACCACCGAGGCCAGCCCGGCCTGCGAGCCCACCGAGATGTCGAGCCCGCCGAGCAGCATCATCACGGTCTGCGCCACCGCGAGCACGCCGACGATCGAGACCGTGGTGCCGATGGTGGCGATGTTGCTGGCGTACAGGAAGTTGGGGTTGCGCAGGCTGACGAACGTGGCCAGCAGCGCCAGCGCGATCAGCAGGCTGACGTTCTGCACCCCCACCGCCGCCAGCACCCGACGCGGCCCTGCGCGGTGCCGGCCGCCCTGCGGGTCGGGCGCGGGGTCCGGCCGCAGGTCGCGCCCGGCCCGCGGCGCGGCCGCGACCATGCTCGACCCGGCGCCGGGGGCGATGCCCGGGCTGGTGCCCGGCGACGTGTTCGTCTCGGTCATGCCGCACTCTCCAGGATGGCCAGGCTCAGGACGCGCTCCTCGCTCGCCTCCGCCCGGTCCAGCGTGCCGGCCACCCGCCCGCCCTGCATCACCACGATGCGGTCGGCCAGGCCCAGCACCTCGGGCAGCTCCGAGGAGATCACCAGCACCGCCACGCCGTCCTGCGCGAGACGGTCGATGATCGCGTAGATGTCGGCCTTGGCGCCGACGTCCACGCCGCGCGTCGGCTCGTCGAGGATCAGCAGCTTCGACTCCCGCGCCAGCCAGCGCGCCAGCACCACCTTCTGCTGGTTGCCGCCCGACAGCGTGGCGACCTCGCGCTCGATCGACGGCGTGCGCACCCGCATCTCGCCCACGAACCGATCCGCGAGCCGGCGCTCCTCGCCGCGCCGGATCACGCCCCAGCGGCTCAGCCGGCCCAGCACGGCGAGCGAGATGTTGTCGCGCACCGAGCGCTTCATCAGCAGCGCCTGCGCCTTGCGCTCCTCGGGCGCGAGGCACAGCCCGGCGCGGATGCCGTCGCGCGGCGAGTCCAGCCGCACCGGCGCGCCCTCCACCAGGATCTCGCCCCCCGTCAGCCTGACGTCGCCGACGATGGCGTGCGCCAGCTCGGTGCGCCCGGCGCCCACCAGCCCCGCCAGCACCACCACCTCGCCGGCGCGCACGTCGAGGCTGACGTCGCGCACGCCCGCGGTGCTGACGCCGCGCAGGCTCAGCACGGTGCGCCCGGGCCGGTGCGGCGAGTGGTGGAACATCGCGCCCAGGTCGCGCCCGACCATCATCGACACCAGCTCGGCGTCGCTGGTCTCGCTGGCCAGGCGCTCGCCGATCACCCGGCCGTCGCGCAGCACCAGCACCCGCGTCGCCACCTGGAAGATCTCGCGCATCCGGTGCGACACGTAGATCACCGCGATGCCCGACGCCGCCAGCCGCGCGATCAGCCGGAACAGCGAGGCCACCTCGTGGTCGGACAGCGACGAGGTCGGCTCGTCGAACGCGATCACCCGCGCCTCGCCCGTCAGCGCGCGCAGGATCTCGACCACCTGCCGCTGCGCCGGCGACAGCGTGCCGCCGAGCTGCTCCGGGCCGATCAGGTCCGCGAACCCGCAGCGCGCGATGTCGGCGTCCACCTGCGCCATCAGCCCGGCCCGGTCGAAGCGGCCGCGGCGCGAGGGCAGGACGCCGGCATGGACGTTCTCGGCCACCGAGACGTCGCGGATCATCTCCGGCTCCTGCGCCACCACCCGCACCCCGGCGCGCCGCGCGCTGGCCGGCGAGTCGTAGGACACCGCGGCGCCGTCCAGCAGCATGCGGCCCGAGTCCGGCAGCACGGCGCCGCCCATGATCTTGAGCAGCGTGGACTTGCCGGCGCCGTTCTCGCCCATCAACGCCAGCACCTCGCCCGCCCGCGCCACCAGCGCCACGTCGCGCAGCGCGTGGACGCCGGTGAACTGCTTGCTGATCCCGGCCATCTCCAGCACCGGCCGGCCCGCCGCCGGGCTGCGCGACGCGGTCATGCCGGCGCCTGACGGGACGGATTCGGACAGCAAGGCGAGGGCCCTGCCCCATGATTGAGGAGCGGGGACCCGCCAGAGGCTCGCCTTTGGAAACCCCTTGTCCGGTGCGGAGTCCCGGCGCCACGGTCCGTGCCGCCGGCCCAAATAGATGCGGGTCTGGGGGCGCTGCCCCCAGCGGGTCCCCGCCTCCAGGGCATGGGGCGGAGCCCTGGCCTTCCTTCCGTCATGGCTCCGCGCCCCCTAGCTGCAACTGCCCATCACGCCCTTCCAGGTCTGCGGCGTCACGATCGTCGTGGTGGCGACCGTCTTGGCCGGCAGCGCCGCGTGGTCGCGGATCGCCGCGACCAGCACCTTGACGGCCGCGCTGCCGACGTCGTGCCCGCTGATGAACAGCGCCGCCTTGTTGCCGCTCGCGGCCCCGGCCTGCCAGTCCTTGCAGGTGAGGTAGGCGCCCAGGCCGACGCCGATCACCGCGTCGGGCGCGATCCCGGCATTGGCCAGCGCCGAGGTCGCGCCGGTCTCGTTCTCGTCGTTGCAGCCCACCACCACCCAGTGCTTGACCGCAGGGTTCGCGGTGACCACCGCGGCGGTGCGGTTCTGCGCGTCCACCACGGAATTGTCGGTGCCGACCCGGATGATGTCGGGCATCGAGCCGGCGGCCTTGCGGAAGCCCTCCTCCTCGCCGCGCACGCGGTCCTGGCAGACCGAGAGCTGCTGCTCGTAGGCGGCGATGATGCGGGTGTCGCCGGCCGTCCAGCCCGCCTTCTTGAACAGCAGGCCCGCCGCGTCGCCCACCTTGCTGCCCATGTCGTAGCCGTCGAAGCCGACGAACGCCGCGGGCGCGCCGGCTCCGCCCTTGCCCGGGCTGCCGGCGATCGGGTCGTCGGAGGCCAGCACCGGGATGTTCGCCTGCGCCGCCATGTCGATCACCTGCGGGCCGATCTGCTGGTCGGGCACCACGATGGCGATGCCGTCGACCTTCTGGCCGACCATGACGTTCATCGCGCTGATCGCGGCGTTGGCGTCCATCGCCACGTTGACCACGTTGACCTTGACGCCGCCCAGCTCCTTCGCCGCGGCGCGTGCGCCCTCGGCCTCGTCCACGAAGTACTGCTGGTCGCCCTGCTTCTGGATGTAGGCGATCGTCACCTGCTTGTCGGCGGCCCGGCCGGGCGACGCCGGCACCGCCGCGGCCGCGCCCGCTCCCGCGATCAGTAGGGCGGCGAGTCGGATCGGATGGCGTGTCGTGTGCATGGCGAATCTTCCCTGTGTGTCGATCTGTTCGCCGCTTGTGCGGCGTTGCCGGCGGCCGGGGCCGCCGAGTCGGCTAGGCTCGCGTCGTCCCGGCCCCGGACACGCCTCCCGGCACCGCGCCGGGCACGCCTCCCGTCGCGGCCCCGAACACGGCGTCGTAGGCGGCCACCGCGGCGGCGGCGCGCGCGCCCACCTCGGCCGCGTCGAGCCCGGGCCTGTAGAGGCTGGAGCCCAGGCCGAACACCGTCACGCCGCAGGCGGCATAGGCGGCGAAATGCGCGTCCGCGACGCCGCCCACCACGCCCAGCACCGCGCCGCGCGGCAGCACCGCGCGCACCGCCGCGATCCCCTCCGCGCCCAGCACGGAGGCCGGGAAGAACTTCAGCGCCGACGCCCCTGCGCCCAGCGCCGCGAACGCCTCGCTCGGCGTGAACACCCCGGGCAGGCTGGCCATCCCCAGCGACGCCGCCCTGCCGATCACCGCCGGGTCGGTGTTGGGCGCCACGATCAGCCGCCCGCCCGCCGCGTGCACCTCGCCCACCGCCGCCGCGCCGAGCACGGTGCCGCCGCCCACCAGCACCGCCGCCGGCAGCGCGCCCGCCAGCCGCGCGATCGAGTCCAGCGGCCCGGGCGAGTTGAGCGGCACCTCGATCGCGTCGAACCCGGCCGCCACCAGCGCCTCGCCGATCGCCACCACCTCGTCCGGGCGCACCCCGCGCAGGATTGCCACCAGGTTGCGCCGCAGCGCCGGCCAGGGTCCGCCTCCAGGCTCCGTCATGCCCGGCTCCTCCGTCATGCTCTCCGTCATTCCCTGGCCTCCATCCGCTCCGGCCACAGCCGGCGTGCCACATGCAGCAACCCGTCGCGCGACGCCGCCTCGGCGTCCACCACGCGATGCCGGCAGCCCGCGAGGCGCAGCGCCCGGCCGTAGCGCTCCGCCAGCACGCCGCCCGCCACCAGCACCACCTCGCCGGTTGGCGCCGCGCCGCCGACCTCGGCGCCGATCAGAAGCCCCGACAGCATCGCCGCCGCCGCCTCGCCGCCCACGTCGTGCAGCAGGCCCGCCGCGCGCACGCCGAACAGCGACAGCGCGAGCCGCTGCGGCGCCTCCAGGCCGATCGCCAGGCCGCGAGCGAACGCCGCGTCCGCCGCCGGTCCTCCCCGCGCCTGCGTGTCGGCCACGCTGTGGCGCAGCACGGAGTGCCGGCACAGCAGGGCGTACAGCTCGCCGGTGATCGCCGTCTCGAACCCGAGCACGCGCCCGTCGCGCAGCCGCACCCACTTCGAGTGCGTGCCGGGCATCACCACCGTCCCGGACAGCCCCGGCTCGGCCTGCAGCACGCCGAGCAGCTGGGTCTCCTCGCCCCGCATCACGTCAGCCTGCACGGGGGCCTGCACGGGGGCCTCCACGGGGGCCTGCGCCGGCGCGTCCGCCGGGTCGCCGCGCACGCACAGGCCGGGGAGGATGCGCACGTCCAGCCCCGCCGCCGCCACGCCCAGCACCCTGTCGCAGATCGCCGCGACATCGGCCGGCACGGCGACGTAGGGCGCCTCGCGCCACCCCTGCCGCGCGCCCACCATGCCGCAGAGCAGCACCGGCAGCGGCGCCGCCACGTCCCCCGGCACGTCGCCGAACCCGGCGAGATGGCCGCGCAGCACCGCCTCGAACGCCCCCGGGGCCAGCGCCGCCATGCCCTCGTCCGAGCGTCGCTCGGCGAGCACGGCCCCGTCCGCCGCGACCGCCCAGAGCCGCAGGCTGCTGGTGCCCCAGTCGCCGATGATCAGGCAGGCCTGCGTCACAGCAAGCAAGGCTGGGCTCTGCCCAGACCCGCCAAAGGCCAAGGCCTTTGGAAACCGATTTGCTTAAGTAATGGATTCCAAAGGCGAGCCTTTGGCGGAGTTTGAGGCAGAGCCTCAACCTTGCTCGCTTCCCTCACCACTCCGCGAAGCTCCCGTCCCGATGCCGCCAGATCGGGTTGCGCCAGCGGTGCCCGACCTTCGCCTGCTCGATCACGCGCGCCTCGTCGACCTCGATCCCCAGCCCTGGTCCCTGCGGGATGCGCACGTGCCCGTCCTCGTAATGGAACACCAGCGGATCGACGAGGTAGTCGAGCAGGTCGCTGCCGGCGTTGTAGTGGATGCCGAGGCTCTGCTCCTGAATGAAGGCGTTGTAGCACACCGCGTCGAGCTGGAGGTTGGCGGCGAGCGCGATCGGCCCGAGCGGGCAGTGCAGCGCGACGGCCACGTCGTAGGCTTCCGCCATCGCCGCGATCTTGCGCGTCTCGGTGATGCCGCCGGCGTGGGACGGATCGGGCTGGACGATGTCGACGTAGCCGCCGGACAGGATCGCCTTGAAGTCCCAGCGCGAGTACAGCCGCTCGCCGAGCGCGATCGGCGTGCTGCAGTGGTTGGCGATCTCGCGCAGGTCCTCGGCGTGCTCGCTCAGCACCGGCTCCTCGATGAACATCAGCCGGAACGGGTCCAGCGCGCGAGCGAGCTGCTTGGCCATCGGACGGTGGACGCGGCCGTGGAAGTCCACCGCGATGCCGAAATCCGGCCCGACCGCGTCGCGGATCGCGGCCACGCGGGCGAGGACGGCGTCGATCTTGGCGTGGCTGTCGACGTACTGCATCTCCTCGCTGGCGTTCATCTTGATCGCGGTGAAGCCGCGCGACGCCGCCTCGGCCGCCTGGCGCGCGGTGTCGTCCGGCCGGTCGCCGCCGATCCACGAGTACACGCGGATGCGCTCGCGCACCGGCCCGCCGAGGAGCTGGTGCACCGGCACGCCGAGCGCGCGGCCCTTGATGTCCCACAGCGCCTGGTCGATGCCGGCGACGGCGCTCATGTGCACGGCGCCGCCGCGGTAGAAGCCGCCGCGGTACAGCACGGTCCAGTGGTCCTCGATCGGCGACGGGTCGCGCCCGACCAGGTAGTCCGCCAGCTCGTGCACCGCCGCGGCGACGGTCTCGGCGCGGCCCTCGACCACCGGCTCGCCCCAGCCGGACACGCCCTCGTCGGTCTCGATCTTGAGGAACAGCCAGCGCGGCGGCACGATGTAGGTGACGAGGCGGGTGATCTTCATGGACGCTGATCCTTGGTCGCTCGCGCGGTGCCGCCGGCGCCGGCATCATGGAGGGCGGCAGGAGGGCGGGTGGCAGGAGGATGGGGCGGATGACGGTCAGCGTGGCGCTTCCCACACACCACATCCTGGGCGAGGGCCCGGCCTGGTCGGAACGCCGCCAGGCGCTCTACCTGGTCGACATCCCCGCCCGGCAGGTGCTGCGCTGGCGGCCGGGGCGGCCTGCGCGAAGCTGGACCATGCCGGAGCCGGTCTCCGCCGCGATCCCGCGCCGCGGCGGCGGCCTGGTGGTCACGCTGGCGTCGCAGGTCGCCCTGCTCGACGAGGATGACGACGACACCGGGGACCACACCGGGAACGACAGCCGTCCCGCGCGGCTCGCGACCCTGGCGCGGCCCGATCCCGATCCGGGCAACCGGGCCAACGAGGCGCGCTGCGACGCGGCCGGGCGGCTCTGGCTCGGCACCATGCAGAACAACATCGGCCCGGACGGCGGCGACATCCCGATCACCGCCAGCACCGGCGGGCTGTTCCGCATCGACGCCCTTGGCGCCACGTCGCGCCACGCCGCCGGCATCGGCATCGCCAACACGCTGTGCTGGGCGCCGGACGGCCGTACCCTGTACTTCGCCGACACGATGCGGAACCGCATCGACGCCCACGGCTTCGACCCGCTCGCCGGCACCCTCGGCCCGCCGCGCCCGTTCGCGGTCGGCGGCCCCGGCGCCCCGGACGGCTCGGCGATCGATGCCGACGGCTTCCTGTGGACCGCGCGGTGGGGCGCGTCCTGCCTGCTGCGCTACGCCCCGGATGGCCGGGTCGACCGCACGGTGGCACTGCCGGCGTCCCAGCCGACGAGCTGCGCCTTTGCCGGCCCGGGATCGCGCACCCTGTTCGTCACCACCGCCCGCACCGGCCTCGACAGCCCCGGCGACGCGGACGGCGCGGTGCTTGCCGTGGATGCCGGGATCGACGGCCCGGCGTGCCACGAGTTCGCGGGCTGAGCGGGCGGTCACGGCGAGCGTTCCTCGCGACGCCGCGTCAGGCCCGACTGCACGATCACCGCGAACAGCAGGAAGCCGCCGCTCGCCAGCCCCTGGTAGGACGCGTTCAGCGTGCCGACCTGGTTGATGACGTTGTCGATCAGCCCGAGCAGCAGCGCGCCGCACAGCGCGCCCGCCAGCGTGCCGACGCCGCCGGTCAGCAGCACGCCGCCCACCACCGCCGAGGCGATCGATTGCAGCTCGTAGCCGGTGCCGGCGCCCGACAGCCCGGAGCTGAGGTGGGCGGCCAGCAGCGCGCCGGCCAGCCCCGCCATCCCGCCGCTCAGCGCGTAGGTCAGCAGCTTGGTGCGCTCCACCCGCACCCCCATCATCCGCGCCGCGTCCTCGTTGCCGCCGACGGCGAACACCGCGGCGCCGAAGCCGGTCCGGTTGAGCAGCACCGCCGCCAGCCCGTACGCCGCGAGCAGAATCCAGATCAGGTCGTCGATGCCCAGCACGCGGCCGTTCGCGATCCGCCCGAACATCCCGGGATCGGCGATCACCATGCTCTCCCCGGCGAGCAGCACCGCCAGCGCGCGCAGCGCCAGCAGCGCCGCCAGCGTCACCACGAACGGCGCCATCCGCCCGTGGGCGATCAGCGCGCCGTTGACGAGACCCACCAGCACGCCGGCGGCGGCCGGCACCAGGAAGGCGAGCGGCCAGCCGTGCGGCGCTGCGTAGGCGGCCAGCACGGTGCCGAGCCCGACCATGGAGCCCACCGACAGGTCGAAGCCGCCGAGGATGATGACCAGGCTCTGCCCGACGGTGACCAGGCCGACGAAGCTCGCCGCGGTGACGATGTCCTCCAGGTTGCGCGGCCGCAGGAAGTCGGGGAACGCGAGGCTGGCCGCCGCCACCGCGAGGCCGAGCAGCAGCACCGCGCCGCGCGCCTGCAGCAGGGCGACGAGGCGGGCGCGGCGCTCCGCCCCTGCCGTGCCGCCGGGGCCGTGCCCTGCCAGGGGCGGCGAGGCGAGTGCGGTCATGCGCGCGCCCTCAGCCGCCGCTGCGCTGGAGGTACAGCGCCGCGATGATGAACACCGCCTTGAGCATCTGCGCGTAGGTGGCGTTGACGTCGTTCATGATGAAGCTGGCGTCGAGCACGGTGAGCAGCAGCACGCCGAACACGCTGCCCAGGATCGAGATTCGCCCGCCCGACAGCGGCGTGCCGCCGATCACCGCGGCGGCGATGGCGTCCAGCTCCGCGCCGGCGCCGATATAGTTCGGGTCCGCAGCCCCCAGGCGCGCGGTGGCCAGGATGCCGGCGAGCCCGGCCAGCGCGCCGCTTGCGCAATAGACCAGCGCCAGGGTGGAGCGCACCGGCATGCCGGCGAGGAACGCCGCGGTGCGGCTCGCGCCCACGAACACCACGTGACGGCCGAACACGGTGCGCGCGACCACGAAGGCGAGCAGCCCCGCGATCGCCAGCGCCGCCAGCGCCACCCAGGGCAGCCCGCCCAGCGTCGCCCTGCCCAGCCAGGCGTAGGCCGGATCCGGCGGCAGGGCCACGCGGGCGCCGCCGAGCAGCGCCTGCGCCAGCCCGCGCGCCGCCACCAGCAGCGCCAGGCCGGAGATCAGCGGGTCGATGCGCGCGAACGCCACCAGGCAGCCGTTGAGCGCCCCGGCCGCAGCCCCGGTGGCCAGCGCCGCCGCGAGCGAGGCGCCGGCGCCGGCGCCGGCGCACAGCCCGATCGCCGCCGAGCCGAGCGCCATCACCGAGCCCACCGACAGGTCGATGCCGCGCGTGCCGATGGCCAGGCTCTGTCCCAGCGCGATCAGGATCACCGGCGCGGCCTGGAACAGCAGGCTGCGCAGCACGAACGGGCTGCGGAACCCCGGCGTCGCGACCAGGTCGAAGCCCACCAGCACCGCGAACGCCACGTAGACGCTGTGCGCCTTCAGCCAGGCCACCGCCGGAGCGGCGCGCGACCACGCCGCCGGCGAAAGGCCCGGGCTGGGCGCACCCGGGCTCGGCATACCAGAGCCGGGCATACCAGAGCCGGGCACACCCGGCGTGGGCAGGCCGGGGCTGGCGCTGCCGCTCATGCCAGGGCGGCCGGTGCGGCGTCGGGCCCGGTCGGCGGCGTCTGCCTCGGCGTGCCGGGCGGCAGATCCTGCGCCGCGAACAGGGCCAGCACCTGGTCGGGCGTGGCCCCGGCGGCAGGCAGCTCGCCGGCGACCTCGCCCTCGGCCAGCACCACGAGGCGGTCGCAGAGTTCGAGCACCTCCTCGATCTCGGACGAGGTGACCAGCACGCCGAGGCCGTCCTTCGCCATGGCGCGGATCGCCCGATGCACCTCGGCCTTGGCGCCGACGTCGATGCCGCGCGTGGGGTCGTCCAGCATCACCGCCTGCGGGTCGCTGCACAGGCAGCGCGCCAGCAGCACCTTCTGCTGGTTGCCGCCGGACAGCTTCGCGATCGCCTGCCCCGGCCCCGCGGTGCGGATGCCCAGCGCCGCCACGTAGCGCGCCACCAGCGCGTCCTGCCGGCGCCGCGAGACGACCCCGAAGCGCGAGATGCGCGGCAGCACCGCGGCGGTGAGGTTCTCGCGCACCGACAGGCCGGGGAAGATCCCCTCGGCGCGGCGGTCCTCGGAGAGGAAGCCGAGGCCGCGCCGCAGCGACGCCGCGGGGCCGGACGGGTCGAGCGCGGCGCCGCCCAGCTCCACGTCGCCGCCGCCGCGCCGCTCGGCGCCGAACACCGCCTTCAGCGTCTCGGTGCGCCCCGACCCGAGCAGTCCCACGAGGCCGACGATCTCGCCCGCGCCCACCGCGAGCGAGACGTCGCGCACCCGGTTGCGCCAGTTCAGATGACGCACCGCGAGACGGGGCACGCCGCCCGACCCCGGTCCGGCGAGCGCATCCGCGCGCGACGCCGCCGCGGGCGCACGCGGGCCGGCCGCCGGGGCCGCGTCGCGCCCGAGCATCGCGGCGATCAGCGCCTCGCGCGGCAGCTCCGCCGGCGTGGCGCTGCGCACCGAGCGGCCGTCGCGCAGCACGGTGAGCCGGTCGCACAGCCGGTAGCACTCCGACAGCCGGTGGCTCACGAACACCACGCCGATGCCCTCGGCCCGCAGCGCCTCGACCACGCCGAACAGGGTCTCCACCTCCGCCCCGTTCAGCGCCGAGCTGGGCTCGTCCATCACCACCACCCGCGCGCCGAGCGACACGGTGCGCGCGATCGACACCATCTGCTGCAATCCCAGCCCGAGCGAGCGCAGCCGTGCCGAAGGCTCGATCGCCAGGCCGTAGCGGGCGAGGATGCGTGCCGTCTCCTCCTCCATGCGCCGCCGGTCGATCAGCAGTCCGCGCCTCGGCTCGCGCCCGAGGAACACGTTCTCCGCGACGCTGCGCTCGGGGATCAGGTTGATCTCCTGGTACACCGCGGCCACGCCGAGGCGCTGCGCGGTGCGCGGGCTGTCGAGCTGCACCGGCCGGCCGTCGAGCAGCACCGCGCCGCCGTCGGGACGATGGAACCCGGTGAGGATCTTGATCAGCGTGGACTTGCCCGCGCCGTTCTCGCCCATCAGCCCGTGCACCTCGCCGGCCCGCACCGCCAGGCTGACGCCGCGCAGCGCGTGGACCGCGCCGAACGACTTGCCGACGTCGCGCGTCTCCAGGAGCGGCGGGGCGGTCATGCCCGGGGATGTCCGTCAGGCAGCAAGCAAGGCCGGGCTCTGCCCAGACCCGCCAAAGGCCTGAGGCCTTTGGAAACCCGTTCCTTAAGGGGAGGTTTCCAAAGGCTGGCCTTTGGCGGAGTCCAGAGGCCCCGCTTCCAAGCAATGGGCCTCTGGCCTTCCTTCCTTCGCGCGGCCGTCACCGACCGGCTCAGTAGGGCGCGCCGCTCTTGAGCGAGTCCTGCGCGTTGGCCGAGGTGTACAGCGCGTCCATCATGATCGTCGTGCGCGCCACCGGCTTGCCCGCGAACCAGTCGGCCAGCGCCTGGAACGACAGCGTGCCGAAACGCGGGTTGGTCTCGATGTCGGCCTGCGCGTGGTTCTCGGCGATGGCCTGCACGAACGACTTGGTGCCGTCGATCGAGACGATCCTGATGTCGCGGCCCGGCTCGCGGCCGGACTGCGTGATGGCAGTCATGGCGCCCAGCGCCATCACGTCGGCCTGGGCGTACAGCGCGTTGACGTCGGGGTGGGCGAGCAGCACCTGGTCGGTCACGCGCTGCGCGTCGGTGGCCGACCAGTTCCCGGTCTGCGCCGCCACGAGGTGCATGTCGGGATGCGCCTTCAGGCCGTCGGCGAAGCCCTCGGTGCGCTGCGTCTCGACGCTGTTGCCGTAGGCGCCCTGGATCTCGACGATCTTCGCCTTGCCGCCGGTCGCCTCGGCCAGCGCCTCCGCGGCGCGCACGCCCTGGGCGCGGAAATCCGAGCCGAGGAAGGTGATCACCGGCTGGCACGGCGTGCCCGCGGTCTCGCGGTCGATGGTGACCACCGGGATGCCCTTGGCCGCCGCCTGCTCCAGCGCCGGCTGCAGCCCGGTGGCGTTGAGCGGGGCGACGATGATCGCCTGCGCCCCTTGGGCGATCATGCTCTGCATGTCGGCGACCTGCTTGGCCTGGCTGTCGGCGGCGTTGGTGTAGAGCAGGCGCTTGACGCCCGCGGCCGCGGCCGCGTCCTTCACCGACTGCGTCTCTGCGGCGCGGAACGGGTTCTGCTCGTTCTCCGACTGCGAGAAGCCCACGACCATGCCGGCCAGCGCGGCCTTGCTCGGCGCGGGGTTGACGCAGGTCTCGCTGGACTGGGTCCCCACGACCTGGGACCCGCCCTCCCGGGCGGGGGAGAGCGTCGGCACGGCGAGAACCGCCAGCGTGGCGGCGGCGGACATCAGGCCGACACGACCGAACGAGCGGACCATAGGCTTGCCTCCCCAATTCGACCATCCTGCGCGCCCGTGGCGCCGCCAGGGCGCTGGTGGTCCGTTTGGCAGGAGACTAGAGACGCGCTTTCATGTCTGACAAGAGAATTGTTCCGCCAGGCGACGCGCCGCCGCCGCACGGCCTCAGCGAGCGCGTCGCGGAGCAGCTCGGGCGCGAGATCGTGGCCGGCCGTCCCGCCCCCGGTGCCGCGATGCCCTCCGAGTTCGAGCTGTGCGCCCGCCTCGGAGTCTCGCGTCCCGCGCTGCGCGAGGGGCTGCGCCTGCTCGCCGCTAAGGGGCTCATCGTCGCGCGCCGCAAGCTCGGGACCACCGTGCGGCCGCAGGCGCAGTGGAACATGCTCGACACCGCCGTGCTGTTCTGGCACCTCGCGGCGGCGCCCACGGACACCTTCGTCAACGGGCTGTTCGAGCTGCGCCACATCGTCGAGCCCGCGGTCGCGGCGCTGGCCGCGCAGCGCGCGACGGCCCCGCACCTGGCGGCGATCGCCGACGCGCTCGGCGACATGGCATGCGCCGTCGGCGGCGCAGGCGACCCCGTCGCCGCCGACCTGCGCTTCCACGAGGCGGTGCTCGCCTGCGCGGACAACCACTTCCTGGCCTCGTTCGGCGCGGTGATCGAGTCCGCGCTGTCGGCCTCGTTCCGGCTGAGCTGGGACCCGGTCGCGCGGGCCACCGAACGTTCGCTGGGCCAGCACGAGGCGGTGCTCGCCGCGGTCCGCGCCCGCCGGCCGGAGGCGGCGCGAGCGGCGATGACGGCGCTGCTCGACTCCGCGGTCGACGACGTCAGGCGCTCTCTGGCGGCACGACGCCAACGGGACGGCGACCGGCGGTGACGGCGTGCGGGCGACGACCGGCAGGCAAGGCCGGGCTCTCCCTCCGCTGGCCATTCCAATGGCCGAAGCGGGCCATCGAACCTTTGGCCAGCTACGCCCAGACCCGCCATGCCTGAGGCCTTTGGAAACCCGCTCCCTAAGCAACCGGATTCCAAAGGCCTGCCTTTGGCGGAGTCCAGAGGCAGAGCCTCTGGCCTTGCTTGCTCCGCCCGTCACACTCAGGGACTGATGGCTGAAATCGTTGGGCGTCCGCACCGACGGCAGCGAGACCAGGCGGCAGCCCATCACCCCGTGTCGGACATGCAGCGGTCGGGATGCCGGCACACCGGGCGGCGAAGCGGCGTCTGCTCCGCCTGCACTTGGTGAGAGTGAAAGTGCCCGTTCGCCGCTCGACCGGTCATGACGCGGCGCGCGCGATCCGCCCGAGGTCCAGCACGCCCTTGGCGCCCCACCCCTTCGTGCCCGGCGGCACCTCCGGGCGGAACCGCTCGTAGAGCCGGAACCCCGTCCGGTTCAGCTCCTGCGGCGCGACGGAGTCGGCCAGCGCCTCCATCGCCAGGCGCACCGCTGGCAGGTGGGGCCCGAACGCCTTTTCGACGTAGGCACGCGCAGCCTGCGGCGAGGCCGCCCGGTCGTGGTCCAGGGCGTGGTCGCTGCCCCGCCGCTCCACGACCGGCACGTCGCGCCCGAGCAGACGAACCGTGCGGGCGACCTGCCCGGGCGCGTCCTGCCCGCGCGCAACCAGCCTGTCCGCGTCGTCCCGCCTCTCCTCCAGGCCAATCGAGCGGGCCTTCACGCGCGCGCTCGCGCCCGCCACGGCCCTTCCCAGGGTCATCGCCGCATCCTCGTCGTGCCCGAGTCGCTCTGCCACGATCGCCGCCCACAGGGTGAGCACCGGCGCGCGGTTCACCCGGATCGCGCCATCATCGTCCGTCATCCATCCTCCCTGCGGATCCTGTCCCCACGGCCGGCCGGTTCCGGTGCTGGCGCGTGCGCGGCGCCCGGGAGGGATCGGCGCGGCGCAGGCTGTCCCACACGGACATGACGCCGGCGATGGCGCCTTCGATGTGGGCGGCCGGGACGCCGTCGCGCGCCTGGGTGGACAGGCCCACCAGCAGCGCTTCGAACAGGGCGGCGGTCGAGTCCGAGTCGATGTCGGGGGCCAGCTCGCCGTCATCGATCCCGCGTCGGATGCAGGCGGCAATGGCGGCCCGGTTCGCGGCGCGTTCCGCCGCGAGCAAGGTTTGCAAGTGGGTGTTGTCGGGGGCGATCGTCGCCGTCGACATCACGATCATGCAACCCTGCGGGTGGGACTCGTCCGTCTGCATCCGCGCGGACGCGAGCAGCGCCCGCTCGATCGCCTCGCGCGGCGGCAGCGAGACGTCGTACAGGCTGGCGACAGCGCGGCCATGCGTGTCGAGGTAGCGACGGACCGCCTCGCGGAACAGCTGCTCCTTGGACCGGAAGGCCGCGTAGAAGCTCGCCGACGACAAGCCTCCCATGGCCGTCCTCAGACGGTCGAGCGAGGTTGCCTCGTAGCCATGCGCCCAGAACAGCCGCATGGCCGCATCCAGAGCCGCGTCTCTCTCGAACTCCCGGGGACGACCGGTACGCGGCATCGCACTCTCCAGTATCGTGCCAGACCAGCGGCGCCGCGCGGCCTCGCGCGGCGCCGGCCGTCCGCAACGCCGCCTCGTTGCGGAACCGGCAGGTGCACGCCGCGATCGTGCCCGCGCCGTTCCCGGCCGGGAAGCGGATGGCGCAACCCCGAAGGCCATGTGGACCCCAGGCCTCCATGACCAGCGGCAGGTGACGCCGACGGAGTGGCCACGGTCGAAGCGGGTCCTGGGATCGCTGGAACAGATCACAAACAAAGGATCATGCCGGGTGTTTTCCCATACCAATGCCCCTGAAAGTAACCGTCCGGCAAGCAAGGCCAGAGGCTCCGCCTCTGGACTCCGCTCAAGGCCAAGCCTTGAGAATCCGCCTTCTCAAGCAGATGGTTTCCAAAGGCCTCGGCCTTTGGCGGGTCTGGGCAGAGCCCAGCCTTGCTTGCTGGCAGGTCAACTGTAAGGGCCGCTGTTACTGCGGGCGAGACGGCGTCGGTTCCGGACGATGCCAGCCGAGCCTCCCGTCGGCTCATGCCGGCCGGCTGATCGTGTAGCCCGCGACGCCGGACCAGTCCTTGTCGCCCATGCCTGCATCCACGGCCTCCGCCATGCGGGTGCGCACCGCGTCCAGCATCGGCAGCCGCTTGCCCGCCTTCGTGGCGGCCTCGGTGGCGAGCCGAAGGTCCTTCAGGCCGAGCTGCATGCGGAAGCCGGGCTCGTAGTCGCCCGTGGCGATCTTGCCGCTGTAGGTCTCGTAGGCCCTGCACCCGAACAGCGAGCCCAGGATCAGCTCGAAGAAGGCGTCCGGCGCGACGCCGTTGCTGCCGGTCAGCACCACCGCCTCCGCCATGGCCTCGATCGCCATCGTGATCATCATGTTGCCGGCGATCTTGGCCGCGTTGGCCTGCCTGGGCTCGGTTCCCATGACCCAGGTCTTCCTGCCCAGCACATCCAGCAGCGGGCGCACCCGGTCGACCGCGGCCGGCTCGCCGGCGGCCATGATGTTGAGCTGCCCGGCCGCTGCCACATCCGGCCGGCCGAACACGGGCGCGGACACGTAGCCGACTCCCGCGTCCCTGTGCCTGGCTGCCAGTTCGTCGGCGAAGTCGACGGAGATGGTTGCGGTCACCACGTGGACCACGCCCTCGCGGGCGGTTCCGAGGACACCGGGGTCCAGCAGGACCTCGCGAATCGCAGGGTCGTCGGACAGCATGGTGAAGACGACCTCCGACTGGAAGGCGTCCTGCGGCGAAGGCACCATCGCCATGCCGTCGACCGTCCTGCCGCCCGACCGGTTCCATGCGCGGACCGTGTGGCCGGCCTTGACCAGGTTGCGGGCCATGGCGCTTCCCATGGCGCCAAGTCCGATGAAGCCGATGTCCATGACATGTTCTCCCCAGATGTTGCGAGTGTCGCCGGTGTGCGCCGCCAGCCGGCGCAGGACCGGCCGGAGCGCCTTGTCCGGGTTCTCCCAATAGATCAGGCCCCGCCCCGCTCTCCAGCGATCCAGGTCTGCGCCTGCCATCATGCGCATGACGCTGCGCCACCTTCCAAAAAGTTTGGAAAACCGATAAAGCCTTGGAATGGGCTCTGGAGCCCGACACCGTAAAAACCCTCGCTTCCTTACGGAGCCGTCACTATTTAGGAATGCCCCACGAAGCGTCGGCATTGAGGCTGGTTTGGAACTGAAGCCGCTTCTCGGCCTTCTGGGCGTCCTGCTCGCCGCCCTCACGGTCGAGTTCAACGACGGCGTCATCGGAGCCGCCCTGATCGACCTGCGCGGCGGGCTTGGCATCAGCAACGACCCCGGCACCTGGCTCACCAGCCTGTTCTCCACCGGCCAGGTGATCGGCATGTCGATCGCGACGTTCTGGGCCGTCACGGTGTCGATCCGCCATTTCGCCCTGTTCGCCATCGTGCTGAGCTGCGCGTCCACGGTCTGCATCCCGCTCGTGCCCAATCTCGCCGTCCTGTACGGCCTGCGTCTCGTCGAGGGCCTCGCCTCCGGCTTCACCATCCCGCTGCTGCTGACGGTGGCGCTGCAGGTGCTGCCGCCGCCGGTCCGGCTGTACGGCCTGGCCGCCTACGCCTTGACGGCGACGTTCGGGCCGAACGTCTCGGCGGCGCTGGCGGCGCTGTGGACCGACATCGTCGGCTGGCAGTTCGCGTTCTACGAGGACCTGCCGCTGTGCGCGCTGGCCGGCCTGCTCGTCTGGCACGGCGTGGCGCAGCAGCCTCCACGGTACGACCGCATCCGCCAGTTCGACTGGCGCGGCGCGCTCTTGGTCGTCGCCGGGTTCGGCGCGCTGACGACCCTGCTCGAACAGGGCGACCGCCTGGACTGGTTCAACTCGCGGCTGATCTGCGTGCTGGCCCTGGTGTCCGCCACGGCGCTGCCGCTGCTGGTGGTCAACGAGGGCAGGGTGGAACTGCCGCTCTACAAGTTCTCGCTGCTGAAACGGCGCAACTTCGCCTTCGGGCTGACGACCCTGTTCACCTTCCTGATCCTCCTCGACTTTGCCCATTTGGGCTGAGCTGGGTCGGGCATGACCGCGATCACGGCGCGTAGCAGACGGCGTCGAGGATGCCCTGGAGCTCCGGCGCGATCGGTTCCGTCACATCGGTGGTTTCGGCC
>JAABUV010001285.1_pt1 | contig 36567 bp, 33 predicted proteins | sample 5559971 | NCBI WGS metagenome assembly JAABUV01 (sample SAMN10711881, study PRJNA513362) | rock metagenome | isolation source: Antarctica rocks | place: Antarctica: Victoria Land, Knobhead nord | collected 2015-12-19
GTCATTTAACTAGAAGATAAATGCTAAGAAAGAAAGATAGCTACAGAAAAGAAGCTGACTACATATGTGTATTTCTCAGTCAACGCTAGACTCAATAGAAACTAGTTAAGATGACGAAGCGAGAATAAATCTGACAAGACTAGAAGACTGAGTCTGACAAGGCTAGAATCATGACAAAGAACATGCATATATGTGAACAAATGCTTAAAATTCAATCAATGAATGATAGAAACAGCTGAGTCAGACATTTGCTTAATCAGAATATTAACTCACAACACAGATGACAAAACGCAGACATTGCAACTTATAAACATTTACAATTCATGTTCACTGTTTTTTACATCTACAGAGAAATCTTTAATCATTTCTCGCTTAAGCGAAATACTTAAAGATGACTGCAAACAATTGATCATGAAAGATTTTAATTTACATCATTCTCACTGAAGAGAACAAAGATGCTTCATTCAACATGCAGCAATCAACAGTTTACTTGACATCATTACTAATGTTAAGCTGAAATTATTACTGAAATCAGACACTATTACTTGCAAGACTTACAATCAGTTTACAACTATTGATCTAGTTTTCAACAATGAGAAAATACAATTCATGATACACAAGTGCAAGATATACATCAATCTGCATTAAGAATCGAATCATCTTTCAATTGTCACAGAACTTTGTCTACAAACAACTTCAATACAGTCTTCAATTTGATGATTATGAAAGAAAATGAACACAGAAGCATTGAGTGTGTATTTGTGTATGCATTTTTCATTGAATCATTCTTTGAACAGCAAGATGATGATGAACGAAAGAGTATGCAAAGTTATCAAGATGTTACAGAAGATCATTGAGAAATTTACTCTTTTGACAAAATCATCAAGTTGAGCAAAGAACTTCTGAAATTCAGACTGCTCAGAGATAGTAATAAAATCAAGACGACTGCAAATCATATGAAAAATACAAAGCACATTAGATACGTGAAATAAATATCTGAAACATAATGATCATAAAAACAAGATCATTCAACAAGCAAAGCGTGCACATTTCAGATCACAAATGTATAAGCTGAGTGATACACTCAAGTCAATATGATGCTTTGCAAAATGAGTCAGAATCGAAAGTCAGCTATTTAAAAAACTTTCTCAATTTTCGTCATTGAAGCAAAGTGACACTGATCAAATGATAATGATGTTCAAGAAAAAAATTGAGATATTGCAAGAAAAATTCTTTCTTTCATTCTTTCAAACAAACATCAATGACATCGCAGATTCATTTATATTCTTGACAGTGTCATCTGACTTATGCATTTCAGAAGATGAAGTGAGATAAATAATCAAAAGAATAAAAGCAGACAAAGCATTAAATGTTTCAGACATTTTGAACAGAGCGTTGCAGACAGATTTTGCAAAACTGATTTTGATACTGATGAGTTTATTCAATGCATATGTAACATATAGATATCATTCGAAGCAGTTCAAAAAAACTCAAATGATAGTACTATGCAAATTAAAGAAAAGTGATTATACTAATTCAAAAACATATCAACTTATTGTTTTGCTTGATATCATGAAAAAAGCTCTGAAGTCAATTATGACTAAAAAACTGAGCAATATAACTGAGAATCATCACATGCTATCTGATGCTCAAATGAGAGCGAGATGCAAGTGATTCATGATCTTAACATTAAATTTACTAGTAGATCAGATTCACATAATATGAGACTGCAAAATCAAATACGTAGTGTTCATGCTAAGTTTAGACATCATCAAAGCATTTAATCAAGTCTTGCATGTCAGACTTCTGCATACTTTGAAAATAAAAAGAACTTCAGACTACATAGTTGAATGAGCATGCAGCTTTCTTGAGAATTGAGAAACATTGCTGAGATTCGATGAGCAAATGAGTGACATGCGCAAGATAAATGCAGACATATCACAAAGATTTCTCATTTCATCAATTTTCTTTCTATTCTTTAACGCAAGTCTGATTGAGAAGTGCAAAGCATTGAGAATTAAGATCAAAGTGCTCAACTTTGTAAATAACATTAACATTCTAGCATATGATAGATTCATCGAAGAAATCTGCAGAACATTGAGCAGAGTGCACAACATCTGCGCTAGATTGATTGCGTCAAGTCGAGTATTCAAGTTTAAGTTGAGTACTCGACTTGAAAAGTGTTGAGTTGAGTTGAAATTTTTTTGAAAAAGTGTTGAGTCGAGTTGAGAAGTTGAACTCAAGCACTCGAGTCAAGTTGAGAAGCTTGACTCGATAATTCAACTCAAAAACTCGACTCAAATCAACAAGATATTAAATAAATGTAAATAGCTTGATTGAACAATCTTCATAATTTTCTTCATGACTTTCTATCATGTTTTCTCGTCATGACTTTCTATCAAAGTCAAATGATCTTTATGTTTTTTCTTCATGTTTCTCTTCATGTTTCTCATCATGACTTTCTTTATGTTTCTCTTTATGTTTCTCTTTATGTTCTTCTTCATGTTTCTCATCATGACTTTCTATTGAAAAGATAATGCAAAAAGATAATGCAAAAGTCAAAAATCGGAAAAATTTCTATATTTAGCTCTTTTGACGTCAAGCTTGAATTCTTAATGAGTTGAGTTGAATTAACTCAATTTTCAATCGAGTCAAGTTGCATCAAGTTGAAAATATGAGCAACTTGACTTGATCTTAATTTGAGTTCAAAATGTCAACTTGAAACTCAACTCAATGATTAATCTACTCTGCGCGAAATGAACTTGCACTCATGATGCAACATTTGCATCAGAAAAGTATGAATTTACACACTTCATCAGAAAATCAAAAAGATTTGATATGATGACTAGCATACAAATAGAAAGCTTAATTATTAAGTTGAAATCAGATGTGCAAGTTTTGAAAGTACAACTGAACATGAAATTACGATGAAATGCGCATCTTCATCAAATCAAAGTGAATCACGTCACATGAATGCTAGCACTTAGTCAACTTGAAGTTTTCACATAAAGAATAATCTTCACAAAAGCAAGATAGATATACTCAGCAGTAATAAGATCAGAAATTGCATTCAAAGCATCAGTCTGACATTAGTGAGAAAAAGAGAAAAAGCTGTCAGACAAAGAATGCAAACTTGAAACACTACAGAATCAGACTTTGCATTACATTGCAAAGATGTTCAAAAGAATAAGCATTAAGACTCTGAAAGCAGAAATGTACATAAGCTCGCTGCATGTTCATTTGAATATGCTGCAAGACAAGATCATGTTATGCAGTTGAGTCAATGATCATATGCAGAAAATCAGACAAGCATGCAAACTGATATGCATTCATCTGATGAATGTTAATCACATTATCTCTTGCTCTTTTGTCATCAAGAAAGTGATGCTTCTGAACAACTTAATTTAAGAAGATGTGAAAATACAATTAAGATGTAAATGATTAGCTTTCGCTGTGATGATTTCAACTAGTGACAGCATCATAATAACACAGTATTACAGAAGTCAGTGAAAGTAACAATGAAAAAAATATAGAAAATGCATTACAGATGTTCACATCATCTTGATACAAAGATTGCATCTGTTCAACAAGATGATAAAGATGCGAAATGATCTTCAGAAGATTGAAAGCACTCTCATCATTCACATCAAAATTAAACGCATAGATCTGAATGCTTATCTGCACTTCAGAAATGTTTCAGACGCAGATAGCATGCAATGCAACTGTGACTAAGATCATCAGACAACGAAATATGTATTCATAAATTGCTTGAACTGATTGCATCTGCGATCAAGAATGTTATGAAACGTTGACTTCTTAAACTATTAAATAATCATCGCTATCACGAAGAGTCTCAGAGCAGCTGCAAGAATGATGATGAAAACGAAGCTTCTGAAGCAATTTAAAGTGACTAAGTCACTCATTTTCTAACGTGCGATCAACGTGAATTAATTTGATACATAGTCTCATAATAATAGTTTTGACTGCGTGAAGCAGTTGTATAAACAGTGAGTGATTTTCTATCTCAAAGAGTTTTGTTCACTCGATATAAATAGCATAGAGTTTCTCATGAGTCAACTTAATTGATGTCACAAGAATGTATGAATTTATTATTATTATTATTACTCAATGAGATTTAAATGTGAAAGCTTGTGATTTATTTGACAAGATATCAAGTGAACAAATATAAAAGACTCACTTTGAAGAAATTGATTAAGCAAAGAAATGATTGAATTAATTGAATCAGACACTTTAGAACAAATTGACTGAAGTTCAACATCAACTGCAAGTGACTAAAAATGTCACTTCATCAACTTTTATTCTTTTCACATTCAGCAAGTGATTTCAGAAGCTTTTGAATTCATCTCTGTTTACGAATGAAATTGAGTTCATCTGAGATGATTGACAAAAAAAGATTCATAACAAGCTGAAGATTAACGTTGATCATTTTAATACTAATCAAGCGATACTGATTTATATTCACTTCAGAATCAATAAAGACGCAGTCAAAGTCACTTTAACTTGATGTTAACAAGATTCATTAAATCTTTATAAAATAATCAATGATCTACTAAATGAACTTGCTTAACTATATGATGATTCTAACAAAGAGACAAACTTTCAAAGAGAGTATGCTAATCTTTCTCAAGAAAAGAGAAAATTCAGCGACTTTTATTCAATGTTTCAACGTCTGTTCTTTTATTTAAAATATCATGAAAAGTAATTGATTATTAATCTATGAGATAAGATAGTCTATCATCTTTATGCAGCTTAAAGTAATCAATTGATTCTGTCAGAATCTCTGAACGAAATTCGTAGTTATCTGATTCATTTGAACAATGAGCATCAAGTCATGAGTGACATCAAAGAAAAGAAATTTCTGAACAAAGTCAGAAAGCAAGTCATCTTTGCTGATGAAGTTTCAAGAACTTTCTATAGAAAGATTGAAGTTATTACACTCATTGATCATTCAAAGTCATATGACGCGATTTTGATTAACGTCAAAGACATTAATTTACAAGCTGAAATCTGTTTCATCTGTTACAAATCAGATCATATTTCTAAAAAGTGCTTTGATTGATTCAAAGTTAATATTTTAAAAGATAATGAATTTAATCATTTGAACTCTGAATCAGATTCTGATTCAAAAAACTAGTTATTTCTTTCAAAGTTATTAAAGAAATAAAGATCATATTTTTATGCAGTCAAATCAAAGTTCTATTGAAAGAAAACTACTTTGAAAAGTCTTTTTTGATCAATGCATTTCTCATCTTTCAGAACGAATCTTTCAGCCTTTAATTCTTGATAGACAGTGATTTCGTTGTTTACATGCTGATACATGACAAGTTAGTTAATAAAGTATGTCAGAAACTTGAAATTCAATTTATATTACTAGCAAAAGAGAAGTTAATACAAGAATATGATGAGAAGCTAGTTAAAAAAAACTATTACTCATAAGATTTTACTTAATCTCATGATCAAAAGTTATAAGAAATTGACTATGTTAATGCTGATAGTTGATATCAAGCATCATAAAGTTATATTGAGCAAACTCTGAATGAATAAAAATGAAATATTATTGAACATGAGACATGATACTATCGTATTTTCTGATCAATTAAATATTTCAATTTCGATTTTTTAAATTTCTTTAAATATGAAGCACTCAAGTTGATCATAATCAACTTTGATCTCTTCAGCAGCTCACAGCAAGATCTTTAAAATGCTCAAGCATTCAGTTTCATTCATTCAGAAAAAGTCTTTCTCGATTCAAAACATAAACATTATTTCTTTTCAAGCTCTGATAAATAGAAAAAAGAAGAATCAGACAGAGATATTTGCTATGTTTATTGAAGACATTGATAGAAAAATTATTTACAACACTCAATGTGAATTAAATGTCATAAACGTCTTCTCAACTGATGAAATGACTCAGAATCTAGAAAATATTAAAGTCAAGCTATCATTGAAATATCAGAACTTTCTAGATGTCTTTGATTGAGTTCAAGCAGACAAGCTATCATCTCATCATTTATATGATCACAAGATAGAGCTTACTAGTGATGTAACATCATCTCACTATTAAGCGTATCAAATGTTTCTCTACAAGCTTCAGAAAGTAAAGAAATATTTGAACGAGAATCTTTTCAAAGAATTTATAACTTCTAGCAAAGCTTTGTATTTCTTATTCATTCTGTTCATCTTAAAAGCAAATAAAGATTTATAATTCTGCGTTGACTATTGAAAGCTCAATGTTATTATCAAAAGAAATTGCTATTCTTTATTGCTCATAAATAAAGTAATTGACAAAATAGTTGATTCTATTGAGCATCATCTTCATTTGAATGAATATATATTATATGTGTTTGAGCAAACTTGATGATCTCTGATGATCTTCAGAGCTAAAATTTGTCTTGAAAGTCACTCTGAGATGTTAAGCACTTTCTTTATCTAAGCAACTAAGTCTATGAAGTGAGTGAGTGAGGCAAAAGCGCGTTTCTGACTGAATTCTAAGAAATAAAGAAACAGAAAGAGATGATGAGAAAAATAGAAGAAAGAATGATTTATTTATTTTCTTTTTCCTGCTTAATCTTCTTGTTCTTTAGTGATCAACATTGATTGAGTCAAGTCAACTAGTTATCTTCGCTTGTTGATAGTCTTTAGTCAAGCTGAATCTTCTATCGAGCATTATCTTTATTTGAACGAATATATATTATATGTGTTTGAGCAAACTAAATGATTTCTGATGATCTTCAGAGCTAAAATTTGCTTTGAAAGTCGCTCTGAGATGTCAAGCACTCTTAAATCTCAGAAACGTTGATGCAAAGTATTAAGATTGACGAGAGCTTTGATTCTAGTCAACTGATTGAATGTGATTATCTTTGATGTCTTCTAGAGACATTTGATATGTAGCTAGAATGAGCTTCAATATATAAGCAATAGCTGTTGAATTTTCATCTTTCTAACAGTTGAATTTCATTCTTTGAAAGCTTTGCTTGACGAGCTGAGATAGCAGCATCTCAACGAAAGAAGTGACTTAAGTAGCGATCTTTTATGCTTAGTGTGACTAACGTTCTACGCAGAATCTTGATGATGTAAGTTCACGTGTATGAATATTCTGAATCAAATAGAGATGTCAGCAGAGATGCAGAGAACTTTGAAAACAGATTGACAAGTGAGTTCTTAACGCACGCTTCGTCGTCAACAACAGTGATGATCAATGTGATCTTATATCTGAAAGAGTTGATTTTGAAGCTTGATAGAATGAGTTGCAAAGAGTCATTCTGAAAGATAATTGAACTTCTAGTTAAATGTCACTGTTTGAAGTCAGATGTTTTATTCAATTGACTTCATGTAAACTTGCTTATGCGCAGAAAGCTTGCAAACATCAGGTAAAATGATGCATGTCATGTTGTCTCTTTAATGATAAATTAATTAAATTGACGTAGCAATAATAGCAGTAAATCTTATGTTATAAATCTTTGCTTGCAAGTCTGATCATTGTCTTAAAGTCTTCGAATTTTGACTATGATTTGCTGTAATGTAAAGTGATAAAATGTCTCGATCTTGATATCAGAATATTTAACATCAATGTGATGTAATCATAAATTGATGAGATAGATTTTAATGATTTTGACTTTGATCATTTTGTCATCTAGATTCGCTGATCAGCTGATCAGATTTAAGATTGAAGCTGAATATTTGACTCTGATGATCAAGAAGTAGAAAATGAAGTAGCTTCTTTTTGCTGTATCGTAGATATCTCTGATGAACGTTGCTAAATTTCATCAAAGATATCTGACTGCTGAGCGATCAAGAAAAATCTTGCTGTATCAGAAGCTTAACAACTCACGCTGATTGACTGAAGTGTAACTAGCTGAGAAAATTCATCAGCAATAGTACTAAACTTCGCTCTGAAAAGCAAATCAACTAAACGATTTTCATGAATTGAAATTCACAGAGCATATATGCAGATATTGTGCGCAGTCGTCAGCAAAACTATTCGTTGCAGATGCAGCATTGTCTCTTCGCACATGAAGATTTTATTTATGTCAACGACAACAACTACGTTGTCATTATATATAATGAGATTGCATTTCGCAAAAACGAAGAATCATGCTGTCAAAGCATGAAGAACAGTCATCATTTCTTTGACATTGATATACTTGTCACTCAAGCGCGTGTTAAATTGATTAGAAAATGTTTAACTAGCAGCTGATGATAGACTTGAATGAAGCAGATAGTAGTTTCTCATGTCATGTAAATTTGATGCATCAATTCAAAGATATAAAGAATGTCTGAATTCGCGCTTGCGAAGCAGATATACATTGTTTCACTTTGAAAGAAACGTCTTTTATTATAGTAAATCTTGTCACATTGAATAATTGATGCGCTGCTTGCGTGATTTGATGATGATTAAGTCGTTGAACAATCATCTGAGAAAGACTCTTTTAGAAATTATGATCTTTGCAATAAATGACAGAAAGTCTAATAGCGTCTGTAGCTTCTTGTATGATAAAAAGCTTTTTGTAAATGCGTTGTTAATAAGTTGAATTGTCTTCTGATGCTTGTCAGATGATAAATGAGTCATCATATTAATTGAGTTAAGCTCAATGTTAAAAAAGATGCATGTGATGTCAATAAGATTCTTTTTAAGATTAACGCTAAACTTTAACTGAGCGCACAGATCATCGAAATCACTCTCGTATTTACGAGCTTCGATCATGTTCACTTGTATGACTAGAAAGTCATTCAGATAATGTATTATTGAGTCTCATTGCAGAGTGACTATGAGCATTCAGCAAAGATTTTTAGCAAAAAGATTGAACAGATATGATGACGTGCGTAGATTGAAAAGAAGAAAGCGATTTATTTAATACTTATCTTCTCAGAAGAAATTGAGCAATCAGTGATCTGATGTTGCTATCAACATATGATAAAAAACGTTGATCAAATCTCTTTTAATGAGAACTGCATTTCAATTAACATCACATAAAGTGATGATTGCTTAATCAAAGATGAAATATTCAATTAATCTTCAGTTCTTGAGAATGAAGCAGTTGACTGACTTTTCTTTCGAATATGATAAATAATGTATTCAACGTCAGCGATTGTTTTTCTTCAATACTAGTCTCAATGATGAGAATATAAAGTAATGAGAAACATGTTGAATCTTGATTAGTTGATCACAACAAACTTGCTGCGTCAAATCAATCTGAAGAGTATTTGAAGCTTTATTTGTTGAAAGAAGATTCTTGCTTAAAATCAGTTGATTGAAATTTTGATATTTAATTTTAACTTCATGTTTCATGATAAACAGCAATGTTTGAACATATCTATGATCAGAATGTTTAACTAGCTGTGTTTATCATGCACTTGCATCTAAAGAATCTCTGTGCGTTAGAGAAATCTCGTCGATCTTCATGAGTTGATATGAAAAGAATTTTGATATTGATATCAGCGAGATCAAAATTCAACGTCACTTTCTTTTAATGATTGATTAACTATTTAAATTCAATGTTTTGCAATTGATAGCAGCGTGAGTCTCATCATATTCGCTGCAAATATGTTGATATATGCAACTAAAATAGATACAGCTATCATCATTGAACTTGTTGCATACTGAGAACTCTGTGCTTGTCTCTTCAGATTTGAGATCATAAAACTGTTTTCTGATTTTCTGACTCTGATATCTCATTTGAAAAGCAATAGCAAATGTTTTCTTTATCAATGTTCAATTAACAAGTTTATTTTCAACATTGTATCACTTGTTCGAATTATTGATTTCTTTTATCATGCAAATCTTGTGAAAGTGAAAGTGAAAGATTCACAAAGACTTGAAGATGTAATACAGATGAATCTTTTGCAGATAGTTAATGTATCAAGCTAAGCTTGCTTGCAAAGAATGTTTCAATTGATCATTAATTATCTCAATGAAACATTGATTATATACTTCTAGACAGCGTAGAAAGAAAATCATGATTTTGAGATTCTGCTGAGTGATGTCATCATCATGAGCTTGAAGTTCATTGATTCATAATAATTGCAGATCTTGCTTGTTGATTGAATTTAATATATAATCATTGATCAGCTTAAAGATATTAACAGCTCAAAATTCGTTCTTGAAGATGAGAGTCAGTTGAGTGATATCAATAAAAAAATAGCGAAATATCATGATTTGAATGCAAGAATCACTTGAGAGAATAGTATCTGACGTTTGACTGATAGTGATTTCTATCATTGAGTTGTTTTTCGACTGATTCAGCGCTGCACTCTGAGCTTTCAGTCGTTGAAGCTTCTGTTTCAGCTTACGTTTCATATTCGCTTAATGAATGTCTTTAATTCTCTGTCACATGACAAAAGTAATTAATGTTTCAATGATTTGTTTCAAGTTGATCTTTTTCAAGAAGACACTTAAAGAGAGAGAACTTAAAGAGATAAATGAACTCAATAAGAGTGACAACAATGATGCAGATGAGCAAAAGCGAAACATATGAGAAAAGAAAGAGTGATAATGACTTCGTCTTTTGCTGACAGTGACGTCAACGTTGACGCGATTCTGATGATAAGTAGAAGCAATCATTGACAGTGATGACAGTAGTGAAGCAAATGAGATAGCAGTGACAGCAGTGAGTAGCGATGACAGCAGTGAGTAGTGATAACAGCGATGAGTAGTGATGACAGCAGTGAGTAGCAGTGTGAATGACAAAGTGAGTAGCAAAGTGAGTAGCAAAGTAAGTAGCAAAGTGAGTAGCAAAGTGAGTAGCAAATGCAAAAGCGCGTTTCTAACTGAATTCTAAGAGATGAAGAAACAGAAAGAGATGATGAGAAAAACAGAAGAGAAAACAATTTATTTATTCTCTTTTTTCTGCTTAATCTTCTTATTCTCTAGTGATCAACATTGATCAAGTCAAGTCAACTAATCATCTTCACTTGTCAATAGTCTTCAGTCAAGCTGAATCTTGCAAACATCTGATTCAACTGAATATCATTTCAATGTTCAACAAACTATGAATGCATTCTGATAGTGAGAACTACACTATCTTTATTATCGCTTTAGAAGTATGCAAATCTGTGATGATCAGATTTACTAAAGAGATAAACGAAATTTATAAGTGTGATATTATGATGTGATATTTTAAGCAGACACAGAATGAATACATATTATGATAAAGTTAATTATTAAGAAGCTCTTGATAATTTAAGAGAATTGATTAACTATAAAGAGTTTGTCAAGCATTGTCAAGTCAAGCATAACATAACTCATGATACATTAAGTTGAAGATATGACGTAGTCTAAATGATGTCTTAACAAAGTCATAAAGTTTCAGAGCTAATTCAGATCTGATCTTCAACTCAGTCTCTGATTTTAGCTTCTGATTTAATCTTTATGAGTCAATTCATCATGACAATTGTCTTCTTTTCTAAATGAGTTTATTCTTGATCTCAATAATTAATGTCTTTGTTTACTTTGATAAATGATGATGTGCATTCATTAATTCACTTTAGAAGCTCTTGATAAAAATCTTCAAATCTTTGTGAGAAAACAAGAAAAAGAGAAACTTTCAATTGAATAATGATTCATCTTTAATTATAATGTGTATAAATGACATTATAAATAATATATGTGATGTGTAGTTGATGTAAATGACAGCAATGATGACATGTAAATAACGCATAAACATTGTTTATCTTTCAAGTAAATGATGTTGTTAAGATAATAGAATGTAAACAAGAGTGAATAATAATTGTTGATTTGTTTATTGCTCTTTCAGTTTTTCTTAACTTTTCATTTTCTTCAACTTTTTTTTTCAATCATGATCATATTTTTATCATTATGTGATTGATTGACAACGAGATTCATCTGTACATGATGTTGACTACGAATCTTTTGATTCTATTCTGTGTTCGAATAGAAGTCAGAAGAGTCAAGAGATCTCAATTTGACGCAGTTCAAATGATGTTAGAATGTTGCGTGATCAGAAAAGTCATTATGCAGAGTTTTCATTCACACGACAACACTCTTTCTAACAGTTACAATCAATCTACGAAGAAGATTAATGACATGTCAATGTCAGTAAGAAATGAGAAGATATTACTAGTGAAAAAGACAACTCAGATGAAGAGTCTGCAAATTGTGACTATAAGTGATTAAAGAATTTGTGACTTGTCAATCATGTTGATATTGAAACATCTTCATTACATTAACAGTGTCATTGAGTAATTGATGAAAAGATATCAGATAAAATAATTATTTCAAGTATTAAGAGACGTGACTACAGTGCTTGAAGAAGTAGTGACTCGTTGATCACGCTGATATATTGAAAGAACTTGAACTCATCTTCTTTACTTGACATCAAGTCATTCATCTATTCACATGAAAAATCGAGAGCTTAAGAGAATAATCAGAATGCATTTTCTTTCATTAATCAGAGTCAAACATCAAATGATTGCGATTGCATACTTATACTAACAATTCATTCAATGTTTACATGACATAAGTCAAATCAAGAGAAGAAAAGAGTTACTCAATACAATCATACTTTATCTTCTCATCATGTGCATCTTTCTTTCATCACATATTTCTCTGCTCAATGAATGACAATCATTGAATAAGAAAACACAGCTCTACATATGTTACAATTATGAGTATCACAAATGCGAAGAAAACATCTTTCATCTTTGAATCAAAAATTGAATCAAAACATCGTTGTATAAAATATCATCAATGAAGAGCAAAGCAAAAATGATGCATCATAATCAAACAGCACAGATACTCTCATCAAGAGTTTACTTAAGCATCATATGCTGAATAAAAGCTATAGATTCATTACTTGATAACATAGTGTTAATCTCATTGTTTCAACTGCGCAAAGCAGTTGTATAAACGACAAGTGATTTTCTTTCTCAGAAAGTTTTGTTCACTCAATATAAATAGCATAGAGTCTCTCATGAATCAAGTTTAAATCAATGTCACAAGAATGTATGAATTACAATTAAACAATAATCAAACAATTAAACAATCATTGTGTAATTATTTTTAACAAACTTTAAGTATATCTGTATAGTAAGAGTAAGAAATCTAAATCATGAGTCATGAATGTGCAACAACGTTCAAAGAGAATTATAAAATAATGAAGTCAACTGATGCTTAAGTCAAGATTATTACAAAAGTAAGTAATGTCACAACTTAAGATTTCACGACTATTACTGCAATTAACAGTATCATAAGTTTGTTCAAAAAACATTGATCAGACATGATGATCATCATGTTATTGATGCTGAATCACTTGTGATGATGCAAATATCATCAAATTTTAATTGAGAGTTCATCACTTCTACTATTTAAACTTTTAAGTACATCTCAACTATTGAAGAGAAAATTCAAAAGATGATGAAAAAAGAAATAATCATTGATGCTTCATTAATAATCTTGTTGAACTCACAGACTTCGCAAAATTAAAGAATGATGATAAGATTCACTTATTTCACTTCTTGATGTCATTATTAATGCTTTTCAGCTGTCAATTATGAGAATAAGTAAAAGAAGTGTTGCTGATCTTGAAACTTTAAATAGAGTGATTTGTATAAAGTGTGCTTGAGTTCTACACATCAAGAATAAAGTATCACTATGTGACATCATCTTTCAAAGAAAGACAATGTACAAGAAGTGTGCTCACTATGCAAGTAATAAAGATTTTTGTATTGTAATGAATATACTTATATGATACATCTGTTAAACATTCATAATTTAATGTTTAAATTTTTGACATTTGCATTTCAACTATCAATGAATTCTTTCATCTGCAGAAAATTCATGATAGTACAATTAAGAATGAAGAAGAGAACATCATTCTGAAAACATTCATTGTTCATCAGAAAATTCTTTACAAGAAATTGACAGCAACAACTTGTATGAAGAATCATTTTGAAAAAACTTACAAACTTAAGCTTCTAAAGATTCAAAAGCTCATTCTCAAAAAGATGATGATTATTAATGACATTGTCAGAGAAATTCTGAATGTAAAGCGCTTTGCAATACATTCAATTTTAATTATATATCATTTTATCAACATTTTTAATTATTCTGATATATTTTAGCACAATCTGTCATCTTTTGAATCTTTGTCTTCGCATCTCAATGTAAATCTGACAATGAAAAAGAAGAAGAAGTCTGCAATCTTGTTTCATGTAAAAGATGTTTAATGAAGTAATAATTGCATGATGTTTATTATGTCGTGATGATTGCGCTTTCTTATTGAGTGCATTTGAGTATCTTTGCGCTTTTTTCTTCTGTCTGTTGATTTACATATGTGATCTTCTCATTAGAAAGTGAAACTATCATAATACAATGATTCTTCTTTTCTAATAATGAGTTTATGCTTGAAAATGAGTGATTATGCTTTTCACTCATGTTTCAATCTTGTTTTGAAAGCTTCTATAAGCTTTGAGACATTTTTCATATCTTCACTCAATATTCATTGATTATATTCAATGAAATATTCTTTTTATTATATCTTATAATATAAAATTTTCTTTCTTTTTCGCTTCTATAAAATCTTTTCTATCTTTCATTCTTACTCATCATCAATAAGCTCAAGTGCAAAATAGTCAAGTATAGAGTCATCATTTAATCTATAATTATATGACTTTAAAAGAGATACATGAAAGACAGAATAAACTTTATAAATGATTAAAAGATCAAGATAATACATTTGCTTGCTTATGAATTCTTGTATATGAAAGAATTCTATCATTTTATTTGATAACTTCTTGCTCAACTTCTTCTGCTTCAGGTTTTTTGCTGATAGCATGACTAAATCATTGAAATTAAAGAACTTAAACTTATGTTTTTGATTATAATACTTTGTCTGAACATTAATCATGTTTTATCATCATTGCATCAACGTGTTTTGCACATCTTGCAGCATTTCAACGCGTTTTTTTACTGCTGACACTTCTTCTTTCATAGCATCATTCTTGATGTGTATGTTAAAGATTGATTCATAATCATACATGACTTTAAAGAAACTACAGCTCAACAAAAAGTGCTTTATCTGATGATACATGAACTCAACTATGAATAAAAGCGTAGTTCAATCATCTTGCTTTTTGAAACAATACATTCTTAAATAATGTTTTAGCGTTTGATTCTGTTGTTCTGTCTGATTGTCTGTTTGCGAATGAAAGATGATGCTTAGTCGTTGTTTTATCTTTGAATGAAAGCAGATCTCTGATCAGAACGCATTGATAAATAAACTATTTTTATCAATAATTATATTATTTGAAATCTCATATCTTAAAGCAATCTTCTTAAAGAACAACTCTGCTAACTCTACAACAGTCAGAGTTTTCTTCATAGACAGATAATGTGTCATCTTCATGTAATAATCAACTATCATAAGAATCAAGTCATACATAATTTTTTTTCATTTACTAGACAACAAATCTGTTATGAAACTCATTATGATTTTTTTTCCAGAAATCTGTGAGTCGAGATAATGATCTCAACTCATCATATGATAAATTATGTTTCATCTTTACTTTCTGACAAATGTCACAAGTATTTATATACTCTTTAACATTTTTGATCATACTTTAATACTTTTTCAGTAATATTTGCAATCTAATAGCTCGCTGATCTTATTAGCATCAAAATGTCTTGCTAACAAATCATCATGATGACATTTCAATAATTCTTCTCTGACAGAAAGATCTTCTGAAACATATAATGATTCATTGTACTCTATCATTTCTTGACTATTCAATGTTCAAGCTTTGATGTCACTCTTTCATATATTCATTGTCTCGTCTGCTTTTAACTCTACAGCAAATTCATCTTCTTGCTGTAAGATCTTGATGAACTCAACTATGAATTTACTACTAAAGTCATATATTGTTTTATGAATTATCAATACTCTGACAATTGCATGTGAAATGAGTTGTTTGCAATCAACAGTTTTAACAACAGAATTAAGCTGTTTCTCAGTTACGTTGTGATCTTTATAAGTTAACATTTTGACATTTGTACTTTTTAAAGTTGTTGATTTGAATTAAAAGATTCTATCTCTTGAGAAATGTACTTCATTTAAATGCATTTCTTGCACTGTTAAAGTCATGACTTTCAGCAGCATACTTTTGACATGCATTGCTAAACACATACTCATGTTTTCATTGACATTGTGAACAGACATCTTCTTGACTTCGTTAATTACTCATGTACAGTAGATTTCATCTTGCAATCTGCTTTCAACATGTTTCACTGAATATCTTCATTTACTGACACTGTAAATGAACGTCTTCTCAACATCATTAATTATTCATGTTCATCAGTGAATTTTATCTTGCAGTCTGCTTTCAACATGTTCTGCTAAATATCTGTTCATACTTATACTGTGAATGAATGTTTTCTCGACATCATTTATTACTTGTATACAGTATAGTTCTCTGATTGTTACAAATATAAAGCTATTTAAGCTTTTTATTCTAGTCAGCTTTCGCTGCAAAGTGAGCAACAAATGATTCACAAAAATGTTCTCATTCTTATAATCAAATCATTTTAATGATGCATCAATTGAATTTGTCTTTTCTAATCTATGTGCTATTTCAAAGTTACAGATCAACAATCTCATGACTCATTTGACTTGTCTTTCATTCAACTTTTAAACATTCATAAAACTCTTCAGATTATTATGATCAGTCAGAACTTCAACAGTATGATAATTGTCTTCTACATAGTGTTGTCAGTGTTTAAATATTGCTACTATGATTAGAAGTTTCTGATTATATGTTTCATAGTTTCTTTCAATGTTTATCATCATTCTGAATCAAAATGCAATTAAATGTCACTGATTTTCATCATCTGATTGAGATAAGATACTTGCAACTGCATAATTGAATGCATTAATCTCGATGTATATATATCACTCTGAGTCAAAGTGTCTCAATATAGATGCTCTCATAAAGATGTCATAAAGCTAATTAAATGCTTGTTTCGCTTCACTCAATCATATGAATGAGCTTATTTTTACATCTTTTACACTATTTCTCAGCAGTTCTGTTAAAGACTTTGCTATCTGAGAGTAATGATGTATAAAACGTCGATAGAAATTGATGAATCTTAGAAAAACTTGTATTTCTTGATACATCTTCAATCTGAGTCACGTTTTGATGATATCTACTCTACTTAGATTCATCAAAACACTCTCTGTAAATATGATAAATTTTAGAAAGTTCACTTTAGTGATAAAGAATGCACACTTCTTCAAGCTAGCATATAGCTTTTGTTAGAATCATGTCTAAAGCAAGTCATAGAAATACAGGTAAACGAAGAGTAAATCAGGTAAACGAGAATTCAAAGCTAAAGAGTGAAATCTATGAGATGCAAAGACTATTTGTACAGAGAAAAGATAAGCGCTAGACTCAATAAAGTCTAGGCTCGCTTAAAGAATATACATCTCAGTAGAAGACTGAGCACGCTCGTAACATTACTTTTTCTCTCTTCAGTCAAGCAATGATCTCATTGCTTCAATCAGCTTCTTTCTTTCTTGTTCATTTCATTATCGTTCTATTTGAGCGTTTCAAGCTCATTTCATTGAGCGTTTCAAGCTCATTTCATCAAACGTTTCAAGTCTATTTCTTCTTAACATATTGAAGAGTGTTTCAAGCTTATTCTATCAGACGTTTCAAGTTTATTTCTTCTTGATATCTGATGTCATTAAAGCAGACTCACTATTGATTCATGTCTACTACATAGTAAAGCTTGTTCTTTTCATGTCATTGTAGCAGACTCACTTCGAATGTCGTTCAAGCAAACTCACTATCGAGTAATGAGCTCAGTCAATAAGATTAATCGTTATCTGTCTTTGTAGCAGACTCACTTCTGATTCTTGTCTACTACACATGTGTAACAGAGCTTGTTCTGTTCATGTTTATTGCATTTGATAAAGCTTGTTCTGTTCATGTTTATTGCATTTGATAGAACTTGTTCTGTTCAATGACTGACTCAATCAAGAGATCAACTATTGACTTGTCATTGTAACAAACTCACTTCAAGTGTCATTCAAGCAGACTTACTATTCTTGTCATTCAAGCAGACTCTTTCTATTCAGCTTCAAATATTCAATGATGAACGAGTTTCAGCTCATATCTTCGTGTTTTCAAACATATAGTATATGTTCTATTTTCTTGAAACATATAGTATATGCTACTCTGTCTGCAGTACATATCATCTTTGCTGTTGTCATCAATGTCGTGAATAGAGATAAATCGTAGAAGATATGAATAAAAGATTCATTGCTGAATCGAGTGAATTGTCATTGAAGCAGACTCACTATTGATTCATGTCTACTACACGTATGTAGCAGAGCTTGTTTCGTTCGTGTCATTGTAGCAAACTCACTTCAAGTGTCGTTCAAGCAGACTAACTATTGAGTGACTAGCTTGATAATGAGATCAATCATTATCTGTCTTTGTAGCAGACTCACTTCTGATCAATCGAATCTGATTGATTGAGAGTCAATTCATGTTTGCAACGTGTCACAGAGCTTGTTCTGTTCATGTTTATCACATTTGATAAAGCTTGTTCTGTTCAATGACGAGCTTAATTAAGAGATCAACTGTTGTCTTCTGATTTGTGTCTGCAACGCGTTGCAGAGCTTGTTTTGTTCATGTTTATTGCATTTGATAGAGCTTGTTCTGTTCAATGACTGACTCAATAAAGAGATCATTCAGAATCATTCTTTGCTTTCAATCATAAAGTTGCAAAACTTGACTAAACTAGAAAGTGAATCACTGTCATGTGATATGTACAAAGCTTTAAATAATGTTAGAATCATGTCTAGAGCAAGTCATAGAAATACAGATAAACGAAGAGTAAATTAGGTAAACGAGAATTCAAAGCTAAAGAGCGAGATCTATGAGATGCAAAGACTATATGTACAGAGAAAAGATAAGCGCTAAACATGATAGAGTCTAGACTTGCTCAAAGAACATGCGTCTCAGTAGAAGGTTGAGCACGCTTGTAACAGCTTAAACTTTCTTAATTTCTTCAAAATCTGCTTCATGTGATCTATGTGATCAGTTTTCTCTATGAAGAAGATTAGAATGTCATTCAGATAAACAACATAAAAGTCATTTAAAAGTTTTGTTAAAATCTTATTAATATAAGTCTGAAAAATGACAGACGTGTTGATTAAATTAAACAACATAATCATATACTTGAAGTGATCATAATGAATACAAAACATCATTTTTCACTCGTCTTTACATTGAATTCTGAAATGATGATAAATGTTCTTCAGATTTAACTTAGTGAACTGCTTGACTTTACTGAGTCTGTCTAAAGTTTCACTAATTAAAGACAGCAAATGACGATTTTTGACAGTGATCTTATTCAGATTTCAATAGTTCATGCATAAATGAAGACTATCATTCTTTTTGAAAATGAATAGAATAAACATGTCAGTTAAGCTGACGAAGTGCTTAATTCATTCTTTCGCTAAAACATCATTTAGATACTGTCTCAGAGTCGCTAACTCTATGTTCAATAAATTATACAATAATTCATATGATGACTTTGCAGTGATTTCGATTGCATAATCATGATCTTCATGCAAAAGCAATTTGTTGATACTCTTTGTTAAGAATACATCTTCATATTCTTTTAATTTAAGAAATAAAGTTTGCGTTTCAGACATGTTTATGATACAACTCATTACATTATTCATTACTTTCACTTGATGTTCAATGATTGACTCTTCAATGATGTTAATCATGACAAGAGCATATATAATAAACTCATCTTGTAAGACTTTTGCAAATGCTTATGCAAAGAACAACTCAAATGCGTGCTCATTCACGTTGAAATGTCATGTTCTTGCAATTATATTTATTTGAATATGCTTGAATTGCATACTCAACATACTTAGAATCAGAGAAGATCTCTTCTTGTTAATAGCATAGAAAATACTTATATCTTTTTTCTCTATGCTTCAGCTGTTTCTTAATCGATAACACATCTTATAGATGTCATAACAATAAACATTCTGATCATTTATTCAGATAAATCTTGAAAGATCAATGTTCAACAAAAGCATACTTTGTTCAATGATGAAATATTAACTAATCAAATTCATTTTGACATCAATATTCATATTAATTTTCATTTCTGTCTTCTGATCTTCTTGAATTACATACTCTCTATATATAAAAGTCTTTATAAAGAGAACTTCTTGTTTTTTTCTTGATGATTTAAAGTATTCATTGAGAGCTTGTCTTTTCTTGAAATCTTAAAACAACTCATATGTAACATTGAATTAATAAATACTCAATTTACATCAAATTCTTTTAATTTATTCTTGATCTTTTCATTTTTACAATCAGTAAAGTAATGATTCTTTTGATTGCATATGTAACACGTTATGTTGAACAAATTCTTGCTATAATATGACGAAGTATGTAAGCTTGTCTTTGATGAAAAGTTAAGTTTAGTTAATCAATAAGATTTCTTTCACTTTAAATGAGTCTTTTTGTTGATTTTATCTCAATCATGCAAGTTCTCATCTTGAAATCATTTCAATGACAAGACATGTTCTTTTCGCAGATTTGTTTTCAATTGAGCAACAAGATTGATTAATGCATTTCGTATGATAAAAATCAACTGAACATTAGTAATAATCATGTACAGCTCAGATCTTAACTTAATGAATAAATGAGCTCACTTATACTCATCATTATACAATGAAAGTTGATGTTTCAGAATGCTTAAATGAGCTGCAAACATTTATATCATCTGATCTAAACGTTGTGATGCATTTACATACTGCTGAGTTACATTTATGTTTTGATTCATTGAATTCTCAATTAAATTCAGAAGAAAGTTAATAAAATTGAATCATGTCTGCTGAGCTGCAGACATAGTTTCTTCATGATTGAATCAAAGTTTCTTTGATTCATTCTTCAGATAGATCATGCAATACAAAATCTTTTTCTCATCTTTTTTGAAATGTTAAAAGATATTTCGAAATGAGATTTTAACATTATGAATTCACTCTTCATGTTCTCTGATGATTTTATCATGATACTTCTTCAAAGACATTGAAAATCTTCACTTTTGCAAAATAATCTTATGAAAACTTTGTTTCATCTTCGTTGACATTATGAAGACAATGCGTAAATCATTCAAATTCTTCATGAGAGTTTAAGTGAAAGCTTAATGACTTTTCTTCGTTATTTCGATGACTTTCAGAGTCTCAATCTCTGATTAAATAGCTGCTAACTTCTGTTTCTTTCACAGTTTATCACATTAAAGCATTGCTTGAGTCAGCTGTTCATTAATATCAAGAAAGAATTCATCTTCTGCTTCTTCACTTTCTGATTTTGTTATGTGATGTTCATTTTCTGATATGATGTCTTGCAAGATTAAAATGTCATCATTGCAATTCTGTTGCAATTACGTTGCTGTTATTATGCTTGAATATCAAATTATTATTTTTAAAAAAAGTTTGAAATAATTAAAATTGTGATGATCAAATTTATTAAAGAGATAGATGAAATCTATAAGAGTGATATGATAATGTGATATTCTAAGCAGACACAGAATGAATACATGTTATGATAAAGCTAATTATTAAGAAGCTCTTGATAACTTGAGAAAATTGATCAACTATAGAAAGTTTGTCAAGCATTATTAAGTCGAGCACAACATAACTTATGACATATTAAGTTGAAGATATGATGTAGTCTAAACAATGTCTTGACAAAGTCATAAAGTTTCAGAGTTAATTCAGATCTGATCTTTAACTCAGTCTTTGACTTTAGTCTCTGATTTAATCTTTATAAGTCAATTCATCATGATAAAATCAAAGATTTTATTCTTTGAACTTATCAATGATTTAATCTTATTTCAGCAGTATATGAATGATGTTTTATGAAACTTTCTGAATGACTTTTGTCAAGTTTATTTAGATGACATTTTGATCTACAGCAAAACTTAACAAGAACATAAACAACATGTTAAAATGATATTAAATCGCTTATGAGAAGCTGATTTACAGATGAATATTTGAAAGTGCGAATTCAATGTAGAAGAAATCATCTTCTTAAAAGTCATAGTATCAGAACAAGATCTTTATATGAATTTTACTAAAGTGAAAGTTATAGTCAACTGAACTATGTTGATCAATCTAAAAGAAGTTCAGAACTTCATGAAATTTGTTAACTTTTATCATTGTTTCATTAAGAACTTCTTGAAGTTAGTCAAATCATTCACTCAGCTGACTAGAAAGAACATATTTTTTGTTTGAAATGAAGTCTGATTTAAGCTTTTGATGATTTAAAGAAACAAGTCAGCTCAATCTCAGTTTTATGACATTTCAATTCAAAACAACAGACTATTCTAGACATTAATGCATCTGACTACGTCAAAGATGAAATTCTATCACAGTACAATAATAAGAAAGTTCTTCACTTGATGATCTTCTACAGCAAAAGCATGATCTTCACTGAATGCAATTATCACATCTATGACAAGAAACTGCTGATCATTATTTGATGTTTCAAACACTGAAGACTTAAGCTTAAATGCATTGAGTTACTCATTTAAATATTCACTAATTATCAGACTTTAAAGATCTTCATGAAAAATAAACAGTTAACTCAACATCAAGTTAACTATTAAACATTCTATTTAAGTTTAACTTTCAGATCATTTTTCAATCAGATAAAATGAACACTAAAGTCAATGCTTTAATCAGAATGTCTTTGATTGACGTTTCTGAATCAACTCAGCGTACTGAAGATCACTATCAGATTATTCTGATACTTGATAAAGTAAATATTCTAGATATTAAATCTGAAGTTGATCTCTATCAGCGAGTAAAAAATGTCAACAAGATGAATGAGTTTTGCAATAAGTATAAACAAGCTATAAGTAAAAACAAGCTCAAGTTACATAGCACTGAATTGAAGCATTGCAAGATCATTGATAACGTTCTGTTTAGAAAAGATCTACTGTGAGTTTCTGAAAATATGCATATGAAATTACTAAAGAAAATTCATGATCAGTCTTTTATCTTTCACTCTGACAATTGAAGAACTATTAATCTAGTTCAACGTTTCTACTATTGATCAGATCATTGAGCAATGATTAGATGTTACATTTAAATCTGTCATGTTTATCAATGAAGTAAAGCATTTAGAAATAACATCAATGAACTTCATCATTCTCTTTCAATTTTACAGAAATGCTGAAAAGATATAATTATGAACTTCATCACTGAGCTATCTTTATCAGAAGAATACAACGTCATTTGCATAATTATATGTCATCTCATCAAGAAACATCACTATGTTCTTCGTCATTGAGAAGACAATGACATCTCAGTTGAAGAAATGATATGAATCATGCTATGAAACGTTTATTGACTTCATGATCTACTCAGTTCTATTGTTTCAAACAGAGACTCTCAATTTATATTAATCATATGACAAAGTCTTTGTAAATGATTAAGAATCACAGCTAGTTTATTAATAATTTATCATTCTAAGATTAATGATCAATCAAAATAAGTTAATCAAGATGTTGAATGTGAATTAAGAATTTACTGTAACTACATGCAGAATGACTGAGCAAAATGACTTTTCATGATGAAATTCAGCGAGAATTTCAATATCTTCTCAATCATCTCAATGACTTCGTTCTACTTCAATAAGAGTTTTCACTCATGAATGAGTTTTAATTCAAATACAACTGATTATGAAACAACTTTTGAACGTCTTGAAGCTAGAAAAGCAGATGATATTATCATTGAAATGAAAAAGCTTCTTATTTTCAATCATCAGCAGTTGAAAAAGATGAAGCAGATCATTAAAGCTCAGATCAATAAATATAAATGAAACATCATTTATGAAGTAAATAACTGAGTTTGATTATTCTTTAGAAACATAAAAGCAACTAAATCATGTAAAGATTTGAAAGACAAACAGCTAAAACTCTATTAAATCACTGTCAAAGTTGAAATCTTCTATCATCTTTGTTTATCAATAAGCATGAGACAGCTGCATTCAATGTTCAGCTTGAAGCTATTACATTCTTATTTTGAAAACTTATTGTCAGAACAGCATTTAAAATCTTCTAAATCTCTCACTATCAAAAATGATGAGCATTAAAAGATAAATGACATTTTGAACTTTAGATGCTATTGAGATCGAATACAATACAAGATCAAATGAACGAAATTAAATCAAGACAATGAATGATACTATGTTGATAAAGAAGAATTCAAGAACTTGAAAGAAGTTCTAGTTGAATTTCATAAGCTTTATTCAGACAAGTCATACTAAATTGAAAAACAGTGAAAATTTTTGCGTTTCATTTGTTCTATTCATGCAAACATGAATTTTCAAAGAGAAAAGTAATGTTACAAATGTGTTAAAGATCAAATTCTAATTAATTCACAGTGAATGTTAACAAGTTCACTGCATATTGATTAAAGCTAGTCAAGATCTAGTTGAGATCTGATTTAAATTTAACTCAGATTTGACTCATATATGACTCAGCATCTTTTTTCTTTTCTAGCATCTTCTAATCAGCTTCTATTGTCTTCTAGACAAACATACTTCTTTGTGTTACAAATAGTTAATAGATGTTTATGATAAACACATTTCTTTATGTTGCAAACATCTTTCAAATCAACATCTTTCTTGTGTTTCAACACATTTTCTTTGAAACTAGCGTCAATCTGAGTAATTATTATATAGAGTGTGTTCTTCTTATCTTTTGTATCTTCTTTCTTCTATATTCTTAAAGTCTTAGTTATAACTATCTTTATTGATCAAACATACTAGTTATGCATGCTTTTTAATTAGTTTCTAAACATGATCTTAACAAACACAAGATTGTGATAGAAATTGATACTTTGAACTATGTATTCAAAGACATTATTTCTCAATATGATGAGAATGAGATTCTTCATTCAATCACTTACTTTTCAAAGAAGCATAATTCAGTCAAGTGTAACTATGAGATTTATGATAAAGAACTCATGATCATTATTTACGCTTTCGAGAAATAATGATCAAAGCTTGAAGACTTTATCTATTCTGTCAAGATGATCATGAATTATAAAAATCTTAAGTATTTCATGTCAACTAAGCAGTTAAGTCATTATCAAGCTCATTGAAGTGAGTTTCTATCTAAATTCAACTATTATATTGCTTATCATCTTGACAAGATCAATAATAAGTCAAATGCTTTGACATGTTGCTCAGAAGATCTTTTTAAGAAGAGAAATACATTCAATTCTTGACATCAATATCAACATTAAACAATTCTGAAAATTTATATTTTAAATCTTGATATTGTATAAATGCAGAAAACAATCACAACGCATGCATCACAAATTTTGAAAAAGAGCACTACAAACAAGACAGAGTGAATCTAGAAGATGATTGAACGATGATGAATTGCATGAATTGCAGCAATGCTGATTCGAAGACGATTGCGAGCGATGTTGATTTGTCACAAAGAAACAGAGATGCAGAATCGAAACGCTCACGTGACGATGAAGAAAACGTTGCTAACATTATTGATCTACTAATAAAGATATCAACGTTAGAGAAAGAGAAGAGCAAAGATCATTCATAAAAAGAGATAGCATTGAAGCTGATTCGACGTCTTCGACTCGACTCAGAAGAAAAACATCACACGAATCAGAACGCGTTCATCGCGAAGAATGTACAGAAACTGAAGACATCAGTTCAACTGCTTAACAAGCAGTTGCATACACAGAAAAACATGCGTCTTTCAATGAAAATCACGTCATGAGCGAACGTGACAAGAGAAGAAATAGCGACGAGAAAGCAACGTTTTAAGAACGACTCATCGTTGCTTCGCAAGAAACGAGAAGTCATGATTAAGATAATGAACAGAAGAGAAATAGAAGAGATACAGAAGAAGTCGATTGAACAGATTCTACAGAGAATCGTAGACGTGTTGACAGATCAAAGAAATCTAATCATGTCACTTCGCAAGCTGAGCAGCGATGACATTTTCCTTCACGCAGTTAGCTCAGATGCTCAAGCAAATCTGAAAAAAACTCAGACGTGAGCAAAAGAAATTGCGAGTTCGACATGCATAGCACGTCAAACCTTCGCAGTGCTAACACATGAAGTACGCACTACAATAGACATGAACAATCAAGAAAAGATCATTGAAAGACTGATAAAAGATAACGCGAGACTTCATGAAGATCTGAAAGTTCTAAGAATAGTCTAGCTCAAGAAGGTAGCAGATAGCGAAAAGACTCATTCATCGCGCATCGTAGAGATCGCGATCGAAGCGATGATGAATCGACTAATGAACGTGAGCATGCTGAACTCATATCAAGAATGTGCATGCAAGCTATTTGAAAAGAACTGTCACATCACACAGTGCTTCAGATGTCACGAATTTGATCACATGACTAAGATCTGCAGAAAGAATCAGCGCTGCGAAAAATGCGCAGACAAGCATCACATAGAGAAGTGTATGATGTCTTCGAATAAAAGACGTTGCATTAACTGCAACGAAAATCGAACTCTGAAGACGCATCTGCCTCAAGTAACGACAGCAGATGAAACAAGCGTTTGAAATCTATAGAAATAGATCGTTCAGATACTCTGAAACGTTTAAATATAATTACACATTCTTCTTGCTGTTTCTGAACTCTTTAGATTCAATGAACTTTTCAGATTCAATGAATTCTTTCGATTCAATGAATCTCTTGAACTCAGCAACAGTCATGCTGAAAACATGCAGTTGAATCGCTGATGAATCAGCTTGACAGATAGTAGAGATCAAGAAGAGACAAGTCAATCTTTTCTCTTGCGTAAGTAATGACTCAAATAAGACAACATCTGAGCAGATTCAGAAACGTTCAATCAGAAAGTGAGAAAAATCATCGATAATTGAAAGCATACAAAGAGTCTTCTCATCACAGAGTCAACAACAGCTACGAATAACTCTATGATAAAACAGTCTTTTCTACGAATTCTACAGTACAACATCAGAAAATCATTAAGAATTCAAGAATCGTTTCTAATTGACAGAAAAGTTCGCGAATTTAACATAGTAGCTATACAGAAGCAAGATTGCAACAACAACGACTTGCAATCATTTAGCGCAGCACACAACTTCTTTCACCTAGTGAAAAACTCGTCATCTCAATCAAGAACATGCATATACATTAACAAATGTTTAAGACTTGATCAATGAATAGTAGAAACAGCTGAGTCAGACAGTTGCTCAATCAGAATATTAACTTGCAACACAGATGACGAAATGCAGGCGCTAAGACTTCTAAACGTCTACAACTCATGCTCACTGTCTACTACATTCACAGAGAGATTTTCAATCATTTCTCGTTTGAATGAACTACTCAAGAATGACTGCGAACAACTGATCATAAAAGATTTCAACCTACATCATTCTCATTGAGAAGAGCGAAGATGCTTCACTCGTCATACAACGACTGATACTCTACTAAACATCATTACAAACGCAAGACTGAAATTATTACTGAAATCAGACACTATTACTCGCGAAGCTCACAATCAATTTACGACGATTGATCTAGTCTTTAGCAGCGAGAAAATACAGTTCATGACATGCAAGTGCAAGATACGAATCGATCTGCATCAGAGATTGAATCATCTTTTGATCATCACAGAGCTATGTCTACAAACAATCTCAGTGCAATTCTCGACTCGACAACTTTGAAAGAAAATGAATACAGAAGCATTGAGTACTTATCTGCAAATACATCTATCTTTGAAACGCTCTCTAGACAACAAGACTATGATGAATGACAGAGTGTGCAAGATTATCAGAGTGCTACAGAAGATCATCGAGAAATCTATTCTTTTGACAAAGTCATCAAATCAAGCAAGAGACTTTTGAAATCAAAGCTGCTTCGAAGTAGTAATGAAATCAAGATGACTGCGAATCATATGAAAAACGCAAGACACATTAGAAGCGTGAAATGAATATCTGAAGCACAACAATCATAAAAACAAGATCATTCAACAAACGAAATGCGCACACTTCAGAACACAAATGCATGAGCTGAGCAAAGCACTCAAATCGATATAACGCTTTGCAAAATGAGCTAGAATCGAAAGTCAGCTATCTAAAAAGCTTTCTCAGTTTTCGTCACTGAAGCGAAGCGACATTGATCATATGACAACGACGTTCAAGAAAAAAATCGAGATACTGCGAAGAAAGTTCTTTCTCTCATCTTCTCAAGCGAATGTCAATGACATCGCAGAATCATTCATACTTCTGACAGTCTCATTTAATTCACGCATCACAGAAGATGAAGTGAAGCAGACAATCAAACGAGTAAAAGCAGACAAAGCGTCGAGCGCTTCAGATATTTCAAACAGAGCGCTTCAAGCGAGTCTTGCAGAACTGACTTCAGTACTGACGAGTTTATTCAACGCATGCGTAACACACAAGTATTATTCGAAGCAGTTTAAAAAGACTCAGACAATAGTACTACGCAAATTGAAGAAAAGCGACTATATTGATTCAAAGACGTATCGATTCATTGCTTTGCTCAATATCATGAGCAAAACGCTGAAGTCGATCATGATCAAAAGACTGAGTGACATAGTCAAGACTCATTGCATGCTATCAAATGCTCAAATGAAAGCGAGACGCAAGCAATTTGTAATCTCGATGTTAAATCTACTGATAAATCAAGTTCACACAGTGTAAGACTGTGAAATCAAATATGTGATCTTCATGCTAAGCTTAGATGTCGTCGAAGCGTTTGATCGAGTCTTACACGTCAGACTTCTGCACACGCTGAAAATGAAAAAAACGTCAAGTTACATAATTGAATGAACACGCAGCTTTCTAGAGAATCGAGAGACGTTGCTAATATTCGATGAACAAACGAGCAACATACGCGAGATAAACGCAGACATATTGCAGAGATTTCTCATTTCATCGATTCTCTTTCTATTCTTCAACGCAAGTCTAATCGAAAAATGCAAAGCACTGAGAATTAAAATCGAAGTGCTTGACTTCATAAACGATATTAACATTCTAGTTTACGACAGATTCACTGAAGAAATTTGCAGAACATTGAGCAAAGCACACGACGTCTGCGCGAAATGAGCTTGCACTCATGACGCAACGTTCGCATCAGAAAAGTACAAGCTCACGCATTTTACTAGAAAATCGAAGAGATTCGACATGATGACTAGCATACAAATAGAAAGCTCAGTTATCAAATCAAAATCAGATGTACAAGTTCTAAAGATGCAACTGAACACGAAACTGCAATGAGACGCGCATCTTCGACAAATAGAGACGAATCACGTTACAAGAATGCTGACACTTAGTTGTCTTGAAGTCTTCACATGAAAAGTCATCTTCACAAAAGCGAGACAAGTATACTCAGCAGTAGTGAGATCAGAAATTGCATTTGAAGCGTCAGTCTGACATCAGCGCGACAAGAAAGATGAACTGTTGAGCAAAGAACGCAGACTAGAAACACTTCAGAATCAGACTCTGCATTACGTAGCAGAAGCATTCAAAAGAGTAAACATCGAAACTCTAGAGACAGAAACATACATGAGTTCGCTACATGTTCATCTGAACATGCTACAGAACAAGATCACGCTACACAGTTGAGTCAATGATTGAATGCAAGAGATTAAACAAGCATGCAAACTAATACACGCTCGTTTGACGAGAGTTAATCGCGTCATTTCTCGCTCACTCGTCATCAAGAAAATAGTACTTCTGAATGTCTTCATTCAAGAAGATGCGAAGATACAGTCGAGACGCAGATGACACACTCTCTTCTTTACAATGATTTCAACAAGCGATAGCATCGCAATAACGCAGTATCACAAAGATCAATGAAATCAACGATGAGAAAAGTACAGAGAACGCGTCGCAGACGTCAACGCAATCTCAGCACAAAGGTCGCATCTGAGCAATAAGATGATAAAGATGCGTGATGATCTTCAGAAAGCAGAAAGCATTCTCGCAATGCACATCAGAATCAAACGCATAGATCTGAATGCTTATCTGCACTCTAGAAATGTTTCAGGCACAAATAGCTTGCGATGTGACTGCGAATGAAGTCATCAGACGATGAAGCATGTACTCATGCACTGCTCAAACTGATTGCATCTGCGATCAAGAATGCTACAAGATGCTGACTTCTCAAACTATTGAATAATCATCGTCATCACAAAGAGTCTCAGAGCAATAGCGAAGATGATGATGAAAACGAAGCTCTTGAAGCAATTTAAAGTGACTAGAACACTCGTTCTCTAATGTGCAATCAACGCGAACAAATTTGATACATAGTCTCAAAACTCACTGTTTCGACTGCATGAAGCAGTCGTGTAGCCTGCGAGTGATTTTCTATCTCAGAGAGTTTTGTTTACTCGATACAGATAGCATAGAGTTTCTCATGAGTCGATTTAATCAATGTCACAAGAATGTATGAATTTAAAAAAAAAAATTCTTGATATTGTTGAAAATCTCATCTTTAACGTCTTTGACATTAAAGTCATAAAGCTTTAGTCACAAATCATTGCTTTAGATTCAGTTCAGTTACATCTGTTTTCAATTATTTCAGCACTTTTGCAAATTTTAATTCTCATGAATTTAAAAATCAAAGAATTCAACATTAAAAACATTAAGTTTCAGCTAAATCAAGACATTCTGAATCTTGATGAAAATTTTGCTGATATTTTCACTCAGACATTATGAAAGTAAATTGAAATCAATGACAAATTTGCAATTCAAATAATTGAAGCACTTTGTAATGAAGTACAACATCACAACAAAATTTCTTTAATTAAGTGTAAAGAACATGAGAATTATCTATACTTTCAAGAAAGAAAGTACATGCTCAACTCAGATAAATTACATCTTCATATTATTCAGTTCATTCATGATAGTGTTATTGATGATCACTCAGAAAGAGCAAAAAGTTATGAACTGATCAGTTGAGTTTACTGATGATTAAACATTTATAAGTATGTTTAATGCTTCATATGAAACTATCATGTATGTACATATTTCAAACTTTTTAAACAATGAATTTAAAAATGATTGCATTTTCTTTCAATTTTTGAACGTTGTTGATGTAATATCTTCATGAACTATGTAAATTCTTTATCACTCAATATCTTCATGAATATCACATATAAATATATTCTAATCTTTGTTGATCATTTTATCAAAATGAGACATTTAGTTCTCATCACTTCTATGAAAGTTAAAGAAGTTATCAACTGCTTTTATGCTTACATTTGAAAACATCATGATTTATTCAAGTTCTTCATATTTGATCAAAATATACAATTCATCTTTGATGTTTGAAAGCATTTGTGTAAAATGTTGAAGATAAATGTCAAGTTATTCATAATGTATCAACAGTATCATTCTGAAATCAATGATCAAATCAAAAGAATCAATGCTATCATGAAGCATTATTTTCAAGTCTTCGTCAACTACATGCAGAATGACTGAGTTAAGTGACTTTCTAAAATTGAATTTATCATCAATAATACATCTTCATTAATCACTTTAATATCATTCTTCTTGATCAATTTGAATCAAAATTCACATTTAAATTTCAAGTTTTTTGAATCTTTGCTTGAGAATTTTATGTTTCAAGCTTGAAACAAGTTAATCAATGTCAAAAAGTTCATTAAGAAGATGAAGAAACTAACTAAATATTTACATAATGAGATGTTTATAACTCAGATAATTTATGAGTTCAATGTCAATTACTTTCATCATTCTTGTTTTAAATACTTCATCAAAAATGAAGTTTGATTGAATGTTTGCAATCTCAGCATCACTCATCTTGCTGTCAAGTTAAATGATCATAACATTGATTTCTTCAAGATCAAGCATATCTTCAAAAATAATTCTCTGATCATTGAGTTAAATCTTTCAATATTCATGAAAGTTCACTCAATCTTTCATATCATTCTTCTAAATCATATCACAAGTGATTTTCTTTCAAGTCAACATCAGAAATCTTAAGAATTTGTTATCATTAAAAATGACGAAAGATTCTGATATGTAAACAGCATATTAAACTTCAAGCATAATAAATGTTATAATTCATCTTTGCTTAAGTATTACATTGATTAAAAAGATTACTTTTTTACTTAAAAGTCTTTTAATCTTCTGAATAATTATAAGTAAACATTTAATGAATATTATTTCATCAATTCTGTCGTTGAAAAATTATATATATTATCATATATAATATTTCAATGTTAATGTCAAGAACTTTAAGTTTAATCTTCATTATTTTAATTCAACTCAGATCTGACTTAAATCTTAATTTAATTTGATTTAATTTGATTTGAATTCATACACTTTTGTGACATTAATTTAAGTTCAACTCATGAGAAAAACTATGTTATGTATATTAAATGAACAAAATTCTCTGAGAAAGAAAATTGCTTGTTGACTACATGATGACTTCACGTCATTGAAATAATAAATTTAACACTATGTTATCAATAATAAATTTATAGCTTTTATTCAGCGCATGATGCTTAAATAAACTCTTAATGAGTGTCTATGCTGTTTGATTATGATGCATCATCTTTATTCTACTCTTCATTGATGATATTTTATATAAATAATGTTTTGATTCAATTCTTAATTCAAAGATGAAAGATGTTTTCTTTGCATTCATGATGCTCATGATTATAATGTTAAAAACTGCGTTCTCTTGTTCAATGATTATCATTCATTGAGCAAAGAAATATGTGATGAAAGAAAAATATGTACAATGAGAAGATAAAGTGCAATTGTATTAAATAATTTTATTTTGCTCTTGATTTAATTTATGTCATGTAAACATTAAATAGATTGTTAATATAAATGTATAATTACAATTATTTGATGCATGATTTTAATCAATAGTAAAGAATGCATTCTGATCATTCTCATAAACTCTTAATCTTTCATGTAGATAAATGTATGACTTGACATCAAGTAAAGAAGATGAATTCAAGCTTTCTCAGTATATCAGCATGATTGATAAATCATTACTTCTTTAAACACTATAATCACAACTCTTAAACTCATCATTTGAAATGATTATTCTATTTGATATCTTTTCATCAATTACTCAACAACATTGTTGATGTGATAAAGATGTTTCAGTATATTGATGTGATTGATGAATTCTCAATTCTTTAATCACTTGTAGTTACAATTCTCAGACTTTTCATCTGAGTTATTTATTTCATTAGTAGTATCTTTTTATCTTTTATTAATATCAACATATTATTAATCTTCTTTGTAAATTGATTGTAACTGTTAGAAGAAGTGTTGTCACATAGATAAAAATTCTGCATAATAACTTTTCTGATCACACAATGTTTTAACATTGTTTAAACTGTATTGAATTAAAATCTCTTGACTTTTTTAACTTCTATTTAAACATAGAATAAAATCAAAAGATTCATAGTTAACATCATGTATAAATGAATCTTATTGTCAATTAACTTAAATCTTGTTTAAATTTATTTTAAACATTTTGTTTAAATTTAATTCAGATGTAACTTAAATGTATTTTAATTTTGCATGTACATCATCATATTAAATTGCATTTCATCTTATTTTTCAAACATTTTGCTTAAATTTTATCAAGATTTAACTCAGACATCTTATTCAGATTTGACTCAGATGTGACTCAGATTTATTTCAGTTTCATCTGTGCATCATTATATTAAAATGTATTTCATTTCATTTCATCTTTTAAATCTTATTAAGATTTAACTTAAACATCTTGCTCAGATTTGACTTAAATATGACTCAGATTTATTTCAGTTTCATCTGTGCTTCATTATATTAAAATGCATTTACATCAATTCTCATTTCATTTCAATCTTTATTTTCAATTCTTTTTCATTTCATCTTATTTCTTTTCATCATCTTGCAAAAGTTCAATCTTGAAGAGAGAAGTTACTGTCATGATGTCAGATCATCAATTCAATAATAATAATAATAAATTCATACATTCTTGTGACATCGATTAAACTGACTCATGAGAAACTTTATGCTATCTGTATCGAGTGAACAAAACTCTCTGAGGTAGAAAATCACTCGCAGTCTACACGACTGCTTCACGCAGTCGAAACAGTGAGTTTTGAGACTATGTATCAAATTTGTTTGCATTGATTGCACGTTAGAGAACGAATGTTCTAGTCACTTTAAATTGCTTCAAGAGCTTCGTTTTCATCATCATCTTCGCTATTGCTCTGAGACTCTTCGTGATGACAACGATTATTTAATAGTTCAAGAAGTCAGCATCTTGTAGCATTCTTGATCGCAGATGCAATCAGTTCGAGCAGTGCATGAGTACATGCTTCATCGTCTGATGACTTCATTCGCAGTTGCATCGCAAGCTATTCATGTCTGAAACATTTCTAGAGTGCAGATAAGCATTCAGATCTATGCGTTCGATTCTGATGTGCATTGCGAGAATGCTTTCTGCTTTCTGAAGATCATCACGCATCTTTATCGTCTTATTGCTTAGATGCAATCTTTGTGCTGAGATTGCGTTGACATCTGCAACGCGTTCTCTGTACTTTTCTCATCGTTGATTTCATTGATCTTTGTGATACTGTGTTATTGCGATGCTATCGCTTGTTGAAATCATTGTGAAGAAGAGAGTGTATCGTCTGCGTCTTGACTGTATCTTCGCATCTTCTTGAATGAAGACATTCAGAAGTACTATTTTCTTGATGACGAGTGAGCGAGAAATGACGCGATTAACTTTCGTCAAACGAGCGCGTATTAGTTCGTATGCTTGTCTGATCTCTTACATTCAATCATTGATTCAACTGTGTAGCGTGATCTTGTTCTGTAGCATGTTCAGATGAACATGTAGCGAACTCATGTATGTTTCTGTCTCTAGAGTTTCGATGTTTACTCTTTTGAATGCTTCTGCTACGTGATGCAGAGTCTGATTCTGAAGTGTTTCTAGTCTGCATTCTTTGCTCAACAGTTCATCTTTCTTGTCGCGCTGATGTCAGACTGACGCTTCGAATGCAATTTCTGATCTCACTACTGCTGAGTATACTTGCCTCGCTTTTGTGAAGATAGCTTCTCATGTGAAGACTTCAAGACGACTAAGTGTCAGCATTCTTGTGACGTGATTCGTCTCTATTTGTCGAAGATACGCGTCTCATTGCAGTTTCGTGTTCAGTTGCATTTCTAGAACTCGTACGTCTGATTTCGATTTGATAACTGAGCTTTCTATTTGTATGCTAGTCATCATGTTGAATCTCTTCGATTTTCTAGTGAAATGCGTGAGCTTGTACTTTTCTGATGCGAACGTTGCGTTATGAGTGCGAGCTCATTTCGCGCAGACGTCGTGTGCTTTGCTCAGTGTTCTGCAGATTTCTTCAGTGAATCTGTCGTAGACTAGAATGTTAATATCATTTACGAAGTCAAGCACTTCAATTTTAATTCTCAATGCTTCTCATTTTTTGATTAGACTTGCGTTGAAGAATAGAAAGAGAATCGATGAAATGAGAAATCTCTGCAATATGTCTGCGTTTATCTCGCGCATGTTGCTCGTTTGTTCATCGAATATTAGCGATGTCTCTCGATTCTCTAGAAAGCTGCGTGTTCATTCGATTATGTAGCTTGACGTTCTTTTCATTTTCAGCGTGTGCAGAAGTCTGACGTGTGAGACTCGATTGAACGCTTCGACGACGTCTAAGCTTAGCATGAAGATCACATATTTGGTTTCACAGTCTCACACTGTGTGAACTTGATCTACTAGTAGATTTAACGTCGAGATCACGAATCGCTTGCGTCTCGCTCTCATTTGAGCATTTGATAGCATGCAATGAGTCTCGACTATGTCACTCAGTCTTTTGATCATGATCAACTTCAGCGCTTTGCTCATGATATCGAGCAAAGCAATGAGTCGATACGTCTTCGAATCGATATAGTCGCTTTTCTTCGATTTGCGTAGTACTATTGTCTGAGTCTTTTTGAACTGCTTCGAATGATACTTGTGTGTTACGCATGCGTTGAATAATCTCGTCAGTACTGAAGTCAGTTCTGCAAGACTCGCTTGAAGTGCTCTGTTTGAAATATCTGAAGCGCTCGACGCTTTGTCTGCTTTTACTCGTTTGATTGTCTGCTTCACTTCATCTTCTGTGATGCGTGAATTGAATGAGACTGTCAGAGATATGAATGATTCTGCAATGTCGCTGACATTCGCTTGAGAAGATGAGGGAAAGAACTTTTCCCGCAGTATCTCGATTTTTTCCTCGAACGTCGTTGTCATATGATCGATGTCGTCTATCGAAAATATGTTGCATACGTTGCATGCAACATACATAAGGCACGATCTCTATGCTGGTTTTCTCCTTAGCGAGAGATAGTTTCTCGCAGCAGGTTCACAGTTCAAGGCGAGCAAAATCTCTCACTGCTCAGATTTCGGCAGTTTACTTCTTAAGCATGAGTCGCAGGCGTTTCGCCAGCGATACGCATGCGTATCGCAGTCG
>JAABUV010001286.1_pt1 | contig 36554 bp, 33 predicted proteins | sample 5559971 | NCBI WGS metagenome assembly JAABUV01 (sample SAMN10711881, study PRJNA513362) | rock metagenome | isolation source: Antarctica rocks | place: Antarctica: Victoria Land, Knobhead nord | collected 2015-12-19
TAGAACGCTCAGAGTAGGTGAAATCAGAAGAAGTGTTTTCTTTAGCTTGAAGCCTAGTCTTCAACTCTTTGATTTCGTCTTCTTGTTGTTTATCTAACTCGTAGAGTCGATCTGTTTCTTCATCAAGAGCTAGGCTTCGAGCCTTTCAGATTTCGTAGAACACGAGGGGTATTACCGTTTCAGCGAATGATTCGTCATCTTCATGAATGAATGATGCAGCACTTGGTGATTCCGTTCGTGATTTCGATGAATCAGCATCAGAGATTTGAGAGAAACGATTTCGAAATTCTTCGAAACGCTCTTCAGTGAGCGAACGACTAGACATGATGAGATTTGTTTTGAAAGGGGATCGAACGGATGACGATGCTCGACGATTGAAGAAGAAAGGCGTATAGAATGATGTTTAATCTTCAACAAAGAAGATGAGGTTTGTTTGTTGATTGATTTGATTGATTCTCTAGCAAACAACGAAGGTTCTTTATCGTTGAATCTATCGATCGGTTTGATTCTTGAGCAATTCACGAAGGTTCTTTATCATGATTCTCGTAATCGGGTGAACTTTGCGTACTTAATGAGCAATAAGTAGTCTAGCAATTCAAACAGCCTCGCCGTTGATTCTATTCAACCCTCTAGTGTTGTTCTATCTTTCGATTATCGTCGATCATCAGGTAAACGAATTTCTTTAGACTCGTTCTGCCTAGACGAGTATGTTGAATGGGTAATGAGACCAGTATCGTGTGGTTAACGAATTCTTAATATAATGTCAGGACCGTGCCTAGATGATACAATCAATGAAGGTCAGGGTTGATAGTGCTTGATCTTTAGAGGTAGCTATAACTGAATATTAAGAATACAGAAGAAGATTGATACAAAAGCTTCTATTTATGTAATGTTCAGAGGCTGCGCTAGGCTCGAAAGGGATGTGTTTGTGACACGGGAAGAATGTGATGTAGGTGAACAAGATGTTGGTGAAAGAAAAGAGTGTTGGGGAAGAAAAAGAGTGTTGAGCCATATCTGAACCATATCTGGGCCAAACCTGACTAGCTCGCTGATTAGCCCTAATCATTACGCAGGGAACTCGCTAGCGTTCACTGCGAATTGATTAGGGCTTCAGCCTTGTTCAGCCTTGATACGCTCGTAACACTTCATCGTCAATCATGAGTCAATTGTTGAAGTTTGCACTCATTATTTACTTACGTGAATATTGAGTGATCATGTTGATAGCAATAGCAATTCATGATCAGACTTCAAAAAGAAATGACTTAATGAGAAAATGAAAGAAGTGTGAAAGAATATTGCAAATCATCTAGACAAAAAGTCAGATCATAAACATTCGAAAGTAGAGAACATTTCAATGATGAAAGAGACTCGAAAGATAATACACTCAGATCTTCAATTACGAATAAGACTCATAATAAATAAATGTATGATATCTTTGAAGCATGATGATCTAGTGTACTGAGTCAAGTACGAATCATAGTCGAAAGTGAATACGACTGACAGAAGCAATTCACAAGAAAAGAGCGAAAGAATTTAATAAAAAGTTTGTTAAATAATGATGACTTTGCGTGTGAAAAGATATGTACTAATCAAAGATTGCAACATCGTTTAATGTGAAAAGACTTCTCAAGACAGATTCTGCGCAAGAATCATAATGAACATATTGATTCAGAAGATTTACTGCAAAGTTGAAGATGAAATAGCATATCAAGAATACTTGAAGATATTCTTTGATTTGCTTTTTACTAATGTTATTCTCATTGCAGTAACAATGATCACTCATTGTATATGAGAATATGAATTAGAAGAGCACAGATTAGACAAGTTTGAGAAATTGAATGTGAAGAGTAAGTGAACATTTGCATATATCAATGACTAAAGTGATTGAAGCGAAGCTGAACTTGATAACACGCAGTGACATGAATGCGTGTCAATGCAACATGAAATCAACAAGCTTGCAAGCATTAACAATTAATATTGAAGATTCTGCTATGTTGTATCAAGCAACAGATCAATAATGATGATATCAAAGTGACTATGAACACTCAAGCTGTACTTAATGTATACGTTGATTGTCTTGATAATCTTTCATTATACGAGTTAGAAAATGACGTGCAACTCGATTTAAATGCAAGTCATAAGAAAACACTTTTAAGTTCAGAAAGCATTTTCGTCTTTCAATCTTCAAAACTAACGTCGTTTATTTTTGATGTAATGTTATTGAATGAAGTTGTAAATATTGCAACTCATAACTAAATCTTCAATCACTGACGTTGTATAGAAGAAATTGATCGAATTAAACACAGAGAATAAATCGTCGACTGATGATGTTTAAGTCAGCAAGAAGCAAACTTTTAGCAAGAGATCTCACTCTACATCACAAATTAAAGATCAATCACGTATCATATTGCAAAGCAATGAATATGAGCTTGTGATAGCACAACAGAATGATGTCGAGTCAACAATGATTAAGATCAGCTGAGAATGAAAGTTTGATGACTTATGAAATGCTTTAAACATGAAGAAGAATGAACGTTTGTGATATAAAGCAGACAAGACAGACAAGATTTTAAGCGATGAGAAGAAATATGAAAGCTTCGTGTGCAAGATGAGAAAGAAAAGCATCGTGAACATAATTCGCGAAAAGAAAGAAATTAGAAAAAAATAGAACTCAAGCACAGTAGTCACTATAATCAAATGATTCAAACAAAGCGAATATTTTGCTTCATACTGCGAAAGCACTTCTGTCACATGTGCTTACATGAGAAAACATAATACTGATAGTGATGCAAATGCACTGATCAAACACTTTGAACATCTTGCTCAAGAATGTGCAAGCGCTTATGTTGCAGATGCTGTCATGAAAGAACATAGTGCTAGAAGTGATGTGAATGCACAATAAGAAAAGAGTGATAATATTGAGAAGAATGATCAAGATGTTTATGATGACATTGATTATTAAAGAACAAAAGATACATTGAACACTTTGAGCAGTCTGTGTGACATTAGAATTATGTTTGCAATGTATGATAATTGCGCAGTTGACAGCTTGATCATTGATGATGATTCTAATGAAGAAAGATCATGCAAAGATAACAGTGAATTATAAGCTTTAATGATATTATTTGACATTGCGATTATAATTACTACAAATGTCAAGATCGTATTTGTTGAATCAAATAATAAATAAGCATACTGCGCTCTTAAAAATTCTAGAAATGTTGATGCTTTTATGAATATGCATCAGCTAAAAGTGACGCAAATCTGAAACATGAGATTAAATGAATATTTGAAATATTGATCGCTAAAAGCTCTAAAATCTGTATCTGTCACTTTTTACAAATTGCAGATGAGAGAAAAGCTGTTGAAACGTCATCATGATGACTTGTTAGCGAAGCATTTTGATGCTGACAAGATCAGCGAGCTATTAGATTGCAAATATTACTGAAAAAGTATAATCAAGAATGTCAAAAAGTATATAGATACTTGTGACATTTGTCAGAGAGTAAAGATGAAACGTCGTTTATCATATGATGAGTTGAAATCATTATCTCGATCTACAGATTCATGAAAAGAAATCATTATGAATTTTATAACAGATCTGTCATCTAGTAAATAAAAAGAAGTCATGTATGACTTGATTCTCATGATAGTCAATCATTACACGAAGATGATGCATTATTTATCTATGAAGAAGACTCTGACTGTCGTAAAGTTAGCAGAGTTGTTCTTTGAGAAGATTGCTCTAAAATATGAGATATCAAATGATATAATTATCGATAAAAATAGTCTATTTATCAATATGTTCTGATCAAAGATCTGCTATCATGTCAAGATGAAACAACGACTTAGCATCATTTTTTATTCGCAAACAGATGATCAGACAGAATGACAAAATCAAATGCTGAAACATTATCTACGAGTATATTGTTCAGAAAAGTAAGACAACTGAGCTACGTTTCTACTCATAGTTGAGTTCATGTATCATCAGACAAAGCACTCTTCGTTGAGCTGTAGTTTCTTTAAAGTCATGTATGACTATAAGTCAATCTTTGACATACACATCAAGAATGATGCTATGAAAGAAGAAATGTCAGCAGCAAAAGAACGCGTTGAAATGCTGCAAGACGTGCAAAACACGTTGATGTAACAATGATAAAACGCGATCAATGCTCAGACAAAGTACTTTAATTGAAAACATAAGTTTAAGTTCTTTAATGTTAACAATTTAATCATGCTATCAGCAAAAAATCTGAAGCAGAAGAAGTTGAGCAAGAAGTTATCAAATAAGATGATAAAGTTCTTTTGTATACAAGAATTCATAAACAAGCAAATGTATCATCTTGATCTTTCAATCATTTATAGAATTCATTCTATCTTTCATGTATCTCTTTTAGAGTCATATAATCATAGATTAAATGATAATTCTATACTCGATTATTTTATATTTGAGCTTATTGATGATGAGTAAGAATGAAAGATAGAAAAGATTCTACAGAAGCAAAAAAGAAAGAAAATCTTATATTATAAGATATAATGAAAAGAATATTTCATTGAATATAATCAATGAATATCGAGTGAAGATATGAAAGATGTTTCAAAGCTTATAAAAGCTTTCAAAATGAGGCTGAAACATGAGCGAAAAGCATAATCACTCACTTTCAAGCATAAACTCATAATTAGAAAAGAAGAATCATTGTATTATGATAGTTTCGCTCTTTAATAAAGTGATCACATATGTAAATCAACAGACAGAAGAAAAAAGCGCAAAGATGCTCAAACACGCTCGACAAGAGAGCGCAATCATCACGACACAATAAACATCATGCAATCATCACTTCATCAAACATCTTTTACATGAGACAAGATTGCAGACTTCTTCTTCTTCTACATTGTTAGATTTACATTAAGACGTGAAGACAGAGATTCAAGAGATAATAGATTGTGCTAAAATATATCAGAACAATTAAAAATGTTGACAAAACAATATATAATTGAAATTAAATATATTGCAAAACGCTTTACATTCAGAATTTCTCTGACAATGTCATTGACAATCATTATCTCTTTGAGAATGAGCTTTTGAACTTTTAGAAACTTAAGTTTGTGAACTCTTTCAAGATGATTCTTTACACGAGTTGCTGTTATCAACTTCTTGTAAAGAATTTTCTGATGAGCAATGAATGTTTTCAAAACGACGTTCTCTTTCTCATCTTCAATTGCACTATCATGAATATTCTGCAAATAAAAGAATTCATTGACAGTCAAAATGCAGATGTTGAGAATTTAAACATTGAATCATGAATGTTTAGCAAATGTATCAGATAAATATACTCATTGTGATACAAAAACTTTCATTACTTGCATAACAAGCACACTTCTTGTACATTGTCTTTCTTTGAAAGACAATGTTACACAATGATGCTTTATTCTTGATGTGTAAAACTTGAGCACACTTTATACAAATTATTCTATTTAGAGTTTCAAAATCAGCAATGCTTCTTTCGCTTATTCTCACAATTGACAGCTGAAAAACATTAGTAATGACATCAAGAAGTGAGATAAGTGAATCTCATTATCATTCTTCAATTTCGCGAAGTTTGTGAGTTTGATAAGATCATTGACGAAGCATCAATGATCATTTCTTTTTTCATCGTTTTTCGAATTTTCTCTTTAATAGCTGAAATGTACTCGAAAGTTTGAATAGTAGAAGCAATGAGCTCTCGATCAGAATTTGATGATGTCTGCATCATTACAAGCAATTCAGCATCAGCAGCATCATGATCATCACGTCTGATCAATGTCTTTTGAGCAGACTTATGATATTGTTAGTTACAGTAATAGTCGTGAAACTTCAAGTTGTGACATCACTTACTTTTGTAATAATCTTGACTCAATCATCAGTTGACTTCATCATCTTATGATTCTTTTTGAGCATCATTATGCATTCACGACTCATGATTTAGATCTCTTACTCTTATGATACAGATATACTCAAAGTTTGTTAAAAGTAATCATACAATGATAAAGATATAATCATGATTGAAAAAAGATGAAGTTGAAGAAAATGAGAAGTTAAGAGAAACTGAAAGAATGATAAACAAATCAACAATTATTATTCACTCTTGTTTATGCTTTATCATTTCAACAACATCATTTACTCAAAAGATAAACAATGCTTATGCGTTATTTACACGTCATCATTGCTGTCATCTACATCAATTACACATCACATATACTATTTATAATGTCATTTACATGCATTATAATCAAAGATGAATCATCATTCAATTGAAAGTTTCTCTTTTTCTTGTTTTCTTACAGAGATTTGAAGATTTTTATTGAGAGCTTCTAAAGCGAATCAATGAATGCACATCATTATTTATCAGAGTAAACAAAGACATTAATTATTAAAGTTAAGAATGAATTCACTTAGAAAAAAAGACAATTGTCATGATGAATTGACACATAAAAGTTAAATCAAAGACTAGAATCAGAGACTGAGTCGAAAATCAGATCTGAGTTAGCTCTGAAACTCTATGACTTTGTCAAGACATCATTTAAACTACGTCATATCTTCGACTTAATATGTCATAAGTTATGTCATGCTCAACTTGACAATGCTTGACAAACTCTCTATAGTCGATCGATCTTCTCAAGTTATCGAGAGCTTCTTAATAATTAGCTCTATCATAATATATACTCATTCTGTGTCTGCTTAAAATATCACATTGTCATATCATTCTTATAGATCTCATTTATTCATCTAGTAGACTCAATCATCACAGATATCAATTGATTGTTTGCAGAATCTATCAAAATTTGATTTCTTTTCAATTAAAAATTGTCAATAATTATCTTGTGCTGATTTAAATGAGTTATTAATAAAAACATCATTTCATTTTTATGTTCTTGTATAGTGACTAAAATATACAAAGCATGTGTAATAAATCTTTGATCAAAAATTTTGTCATATGAATAAATTGACTTCGATTTGAACAGTGAAATTAACTGAATATCAAAGCAATCACATAGTTCTGAAATCAATAAATCATTTATGAATGTCATGTCAATGACTTCAATGTTTATCAGAGCAAGAAATCGAAATATCTTTTCTAAATTATTCAAGATGATGTCAACAATAAATGACTTGAAATTAAATGAATCATTGAGCATACTGATAAAGCAAGATATGAGCATGTCATTCTCAATCATTACTTTAACGAAAACAGATCATTTTTTGAATTCATTGCAATTTCGTGCATCTGAACTGACTTAAGACAGTCACATGCTCTATGTTCTGACTTCTTGCATTTGAAGCAAAGTTCTTTTTTAAACAACTTCTTTCTAACAAAGTCAACGTTCAATATTCTGAATTTCTTTCATGCAGAGATTGAAGCTGAAATCATAGTAGTGATCATTGTTGAGATGCTAGCGATAAAATGAGCGACTTGAATCATTGATGTCTTGAAAACTGATTAAGCATTTAATTTTGTCAATCGAATGTTGACTTGCATGCAAATGTTTGTTATGAGTCTGCATAGAGCGAATCATATGAATGTATTCTAACTAGAAGTTCAAAGCTAAAGAAGAAGAAAGATGAAACACGTCATGAGTTTTACTCACGAAGACACGCTAGATCGCTAGCGTGTCAACATCAGCTCTATACTAGTTTATGATGATCTAACATGATCTATGTTAGACTAACTCAAAGTGCACGCTCGCAACATTACTCTCTCTCTTCATTTAGTAATGTTCTCATTGCTGCAGTTCAGTCAATCTTTCTTGAGTTGATTTCTATCTTGACTTGTTTGAATAATATTCATGAAAGTCATTGATGACTTTCAAGCAATCTTTGAATTCACTTTCATCTACGTTGTATTAATGTAAATCGACGTCATATTCTTTTCAATTGACATAATATTGTAGTCATTTGTCTCGTTCGTAGTGTCTAAAGTTCAATATGTTCTTCACTTTTCATTCATTTTCGTCTTTAATCATTATAAAATCAGACAACTCATTTCATTGTTTTTCTAGAGCGTCTTTTGAATCTAGTTGCAGCAGATTTGATGCAAACTTCAAATGAATCTTCATAGTCAACGACAGTTTCAGTTAATATGCATGTTTGATCTCAATCAGAATCTTGAAGAATTCTAACATCTTATCATTTAGTTTCTTTGATGATCTTGAGATCATGATGTTTCTTGAGTTCAGAAACATCATGTCATCTATCTTGTAAATTATTTCTTTTCAATGCTTGTTAATCTGTTTCTTCATTGTGACTTTGACTCTTGCTAATGCTTGCTTGATCAATGGTAGTGATCATTTCATGTGTTTGAATATATTCTTCGCTTTGCTCGCTTCGATTCTAGCTTGAGTGATCTCATATTCAGTTGAATTCAAATCGAAGCTCATACAAGAGTGAAAGCTCTTATTCAGAAAGAACGCTGACTGTTCAATTGATGATGAAATAGCATTGTTATCAATAAATTCAGTCATAAATAATCAGGCGAATCAATCATCTTGCATATATGAGCAATAGCTTCGTAGATATCGTTTCACATTCTGATTCGCTCTTTCTGTTTCATCATCAATCTGCAAATGATAGTCTGTGAATAGTTTCATCTTGATGTTGAGTCTCAAACATAAAGACTTTCAGACAATCAATATGAATTGTGAATCACGATCGAATATTATTGATCTTGATAATTCATGAGTTCTGAAGACTCATATCAACAGTAGCTTGACTATTTATTCTGCAAAGATTTCTTCGTCATTTGATCAACATGATATATAATGTCGTTTCTTAGACAATCAATCTATGACTGTCAGAATCGCGTTGTTTTCATCACTTTCTGATAAATCAATAATGAAGTCTAATGATATGTTCTGTTATTACTGCTTGAGTATAAGCAATGACTTCAGCAGTTCATTGATTCAATCTCTCAATGCTTTTGATCTATGATAAACGTAACAGTTTCAAATGTAATGCTTGATCATCGTTCTCATCTTCAGTCAGCAATATGATCATCTCAGCAAGTTCAATGTTCAATTCATGTCAAAGTGTTCATTGATCGAAAGATCATATGCTTTTCTTATCAATCAAGTAATCATTGACTGAAGAATTCATAGTTTATCATCTTTTCAAAGTACTTCATCAAGTGTTACGATTCTAGCTACGCACCTTCGTTGATAGCTATGTTGATGACTATGTTGATGACTATGTTGATGACTATCCTGAGAGCTATCGTCGATCGCTCGCCACTAGGGCATAGGCTTGTTCCGAAGCCAACTCTATTCAGGGTTAGCTTATGTTCTCCTGAGTCATATAGATAGTCGATCCTTCCCTTCTAGATACTTTCCTTCCTTAGCATTTATATACTCGTTACATTACACTCATATGACTCGCTCTATACTGGTCCCTAACATCAAGTACTTTGCAATTGTCTAGATCAATATCTTGATAAGTTCTTCTGTTTTGTTTCATGACTGCTCGAATATCAATACATAGTTAATTCATTCAATTTTCAACTATAATCTGATTTTGAATAGAAATCACTTCTTTGATTGAATCTTCGTTAACTTTCAATTCTTGTTTCGACTCTGAGTCAGATCTGAGCAAGATCTGAGTCAGATTTGAGTCAGATTTCTGATCATTTTCTTAATCAGCTTCTATTGACTGCAATTCAAACTTGCTTTCTGACAATAGCATCTGATGCTGATATAACTTTCAATCATCATTTGTTTCAATTGACTTGACATTTGACATTCTGATCAGCACGTCAACTTTCAGATTCTGTTTTTCTGACTGATATATGATCTTGAAGTTATATTCAGATAACTTCTCAGCTCATTTAGTCTATCATTAAATCAGTTCTTTGATGATCATGAAGTACTTCAAATTCAAATAATCAATGAAGATTTTGATTGAAATATCTGTACATTTCAATTCAGAATGTCAATGCTTCAAGCAGCAAATAATGATCAGCAGTTCTTTGTCATAGATTTCGTAGTTGCATTCTGCAAGAATCATGTTCTTGCTATCAAAGATCATTGAATGTAAAATGTCTTCATCATCATACTGAGATAATACTTCGTCGTTGACATAGTTTGAAAAGTCAATTTTCAGAATAGCTTCTCTGATTGAGTTAAAATGCTTCAGAACAAAAGCTGTCATCACTTGTTACTTCAGTTCTTCAAAGATTGTCTGACAGATCTTTGTTCATTCAAAGAAATGATCTTTTCAAGTCAGCTTTATCATGAGTTGAATGATCTTTGAGAAGTTCTTTATGAATCGTTGATAGAAATTGCAGAAGTCAATGAAGATCTGTACATAAGTCAATGATCATGACACTTCTCAGCTTCAAATCACATCTACTTTTCAAAAGTTCATTCATAAATCATTGATGAATATCAGTAGTTCAAGAAACAAGATTTTCTGAATCTTGAATTCACACTTGTCTATGTTTATCTGTAGATCAACTTCACGAAGCTTGTTTAGCACTTCTTTCACGTGAGTTCTATGTTCTTTCAATGTTTTATTGTAGATGAGAATATCATTCAAGTATGTCTGACAGAATTTATGCAGACATTCAAACAATACATCATTGATATAGTGCTGAAAGAACGCAGATTCATTGATCAATTCAAAAAGCATTACTTTATACTTGTAAACATTGAAGAAAGTAATAAAAGTAGTTAAATTCTCGCTTTCTGAACTCATGCACAGTTTATTGAACGTGATGATTATGTTAAGTCAAGTCAGATACTTACTGTCTTGAATTCAAGTTAATACTTTGTATATTAAGAGTATTGAATAATGATTTCTTTTGATCAGAGCATTTAGTTTTCAATAGTTCATGCAAAAGCAAAGACTATCATCTTTCTTTTCGACAACTAGTATTAACGAAGCAAAAGAAGCTTTGCTGAGTGTGATAAACTTCTTCTTCAAATTCTCTTCTAAATACTCTTTGATCTTCTGCAGCTTGTGACTCGACATAAAGTACAATCAACTTCTAAAAAGTTGATTCTCATCTTCTAATTTAATCTTATGATTGTATGATCGATGCAAGAACAACTGCGTTATCTTTTCTTTATCAAAAACGTTCAGAAAGTCGTGATAAATTACTGAAAGCTTCTTCTTCAGTTCATTTAATGACATGACAAATGTCATTTCATTCAGTTTCGCGAAATCTTCAACTGAGCTAGCTTAAAGTGCTTTATTGATTTCATTAATAATCAACATGAAGATCTTAATCTTCTTATTCTTGACTAGAGTTTGATACACAGCAACTTCGATTATAATAATATTGACGAGTCTCTTTTTCTCAGTTGACTGAAAGAGACGAAGTTGATTGAGATCAACTTGAGTGCTTTGCTTTTGTATGAATACAGATTTAATGAATCAAACAGATTCAATGAACTGATTCACTAGTTTCTGATTTGTGAGTCGCTTCAAGATAATTATCAACGTAATCATTAAGTTCAAGTTCTTTCATTTCATTTTGCAGATTTTGCTTGATTCAGATCTTTGAAATGTTGATTGACTGCTTGTCTTTGAAACGACAGGTTTTGATGTTCAAATATTCAATGAGAATATTAATTAATTATTTGCAAAGTTCATCAAAATTTGATTTCTTTTCAATCAGAGATTTTCAATGATTATCTTGTGCTGTTCTAGATGAGTTATTAATAGAAACATCATTTCATTCTTTTGTTCTTGTATCATGATCAATGTATACAAAGCATGTGTAATTGACTTTTGATCAGAGATTTCATCATACAATTGAATCAACTTTGATTTTAACAGCGATATTAACTGAATATCAAAGCATTCACATAACTCTGATATCAAAGATTCATCAATGAAAATCATGTTAATGACTTCAATATTTATCAGAGCAAGAGATCTGAATATTTTTTCTAAACTACTTAAGATGATGTCAACAGTGAACGACTTGAAATCAAATGAATCATCAGACATGCTGATGAAACAAAATATAAGTATATTGCTCTCAGTCACTACTTTAACGAAAACAGATCATTTTTTGAACTCACAATGATCTCGTGCACTTAAGTTGTTTTGAAACAATCATATGCTTTATGTTCTGACTTCTTGCATTTGAAGCAAAGTTCTTTCTTAAACAACTCTTTCTGAATAAAGTTGAGCTTCAATCTTCTGAATTTCTTTCACGAAGAGATTGATGATGTAAGTCAAATAGTCGATGTGCTGATGACAGAGCAAGCAGCTTAAGTAATTGATGCTTTGATGACTGATTAAGCATTCAATTCAGTCAATTTAACATTGACTTGCATGCAGATGTTGACAAACTCATTTAAGTTCGTGATTCATTCATTGAGCATTACTCGCTGAAGATCTGAACTGATCTTATGCTGAAGATTATTTAGTAGAATCTCATTATTGTATTCTAGTTCTGCATTAAATCTCTGAAATTTTATTCAAAATTCATGAAAGAAGATCTTGTTTTGATACAGCTTCAAGTATTGTCATTGAGTCATGTGATGATGATTGAGATTATCATACATTTTATTAATCATCAACAGTACTTCTTTGACTTCTAGAAATGAGTTCAAGAAGATATATTGCATGCAAGATGCAATATGTTTGATCGCAGCTTCACTGACTCAACTTTTGATGTATGCAATCTTCAACTCTTTAATAGAAAAATGATTCTTGTTTGTCTTCAGCTTATTCTGCATTCAAAACAGTTAATTGTTTACATTCTGCAATGAATCTTCAAACAATGAAGAATTCAATAATTTGATTGACTTCAAGAATCAATCTTCAGAAATCAAAGTGCTTTGTTGACTTAAAGCAGTTTTTAAATGATGTATAATCACGTTCTTGTCTCTATTCTCTTTCTGCAGACGTGTCTGCATAATCTTTAACGTGATGTTTATCTCGTTGACATCTTCTAACATCTGAATAATGTCATTGTAAATCTTGATTTTGATGTCGTGCTGTTGACATATGTACTTGATAAAGACAACGAGATAATCTGCTTCATGAGTGCTTATTCAAGCATTCAGTTCAGTGCTGATGCTGATCTTGATCATTTCATGATCAAAAAGCAACACGTTCATGTTCTTTTCTTCTATATTTGATGATGCATTCGTGTCTTCTTCTTCTGATGCTGTTCAATTCTGTGATAGAAGTGATTCTCTTCTAGCATTTTGAAGTTCATAATGAGCAATGCTCGCTGATTCTGAGCTTCTAGTCATTGTATGAGTAGCAAATTGCTGATCGAGATTCTGATGTTACTTTATTGAACTTTCTGAGTTCAAGCAACGACTAGTACTTTATCAAACTTTTTGAATTTGAGTACTGCTGAAATTTCTGATTTCTGATGATGAACTCAATAAAGAGTTAATCAAGAGCAACGCGTTCATGTTCTTTGATTCTGATTCTATCGAAATTTCTGATTTCAAATCAAGATTCTTCTTTAGAAATTTCTGATTTCTATTGAGCTTTCTGAGTTTGAGTTCTGATTTTGCTGTCAAAATTTCTGAGTTTGACTTTTGATTGAGTTGATTATGTAGCTTGTTTTTGTATCATTTACACATCAATAGCAAGATTAATGAGCTTTGAACTAATGTTATGAGTCTGCATAGAGCGAATCATATGAGTGTATTCTAACTAGAAGTTCAAAGCTAAAGAAGAAGAAAGATGAAACACGTCGTGAGTTTTACTCATGAAGACACGCTAGGTCGCTAGCGTGTCAACATCAGCTCTATACTAGTTTATGATAGTTTAACATGATCTATGTTAGACTAATTTGAAGTGCACGCTTGCAACAATGTCGACGAATTCGTTCAAATTCATAGTTCATTCATTGATTATGACTCACTGAAGATCTGAGCTAATCTTATGCTGAAGATCATCTAGTAGAGTTTCATTATTGTATTCTAATTTCACATTAAGTTTCTGAAATTTCATTCAAAATTCATGAAAGAAGATTTTGTTTTAATACAGCTTCAAGAACTGTCGTTGAGTCGTGTGATGTTGATTGAAATCATTGTACATTTTATTTATGATCAACAGTATCTTTTCTGCTTCAAGAAATAAATTCGTGATCATATTTTTCATTCGAGATGCTATGTGTTTAATTGTCGTTTCACTGACTTAACTTTTCACATATGCAATTTTCATTTCTTCGATAGAAAAATAATTCTTGTTCATCTTCAACTTGTTTCACATTTAAGATAATTAATTATTTACATTCTGTCTTGAATCTTCAAACAAAGATGAATCAAATAGCTTGATCAACTTCGAGAATTGATCTTTCAAAATTGAAGTGCTTAGTTGACTTGATATCGCTTCTAGATAATGTATAATTATGTTCTTTTTCTTCATTTCTTTCTGTAAACACATTTGAACAGCATTCAACATTATCTGCGTAGCTTTCAACTCAATGTTGATAACTTTCAATTCAATGTGATTCTTGTTGACATCATTCAATATCTGAATCATGTCATTGTGAATCTTGATTTCAATATCATGCTGATGAGTCATATATTTAATAAAGATGATGAGATCATCTGCTTCGTCATTCAATATTCAAGCATTCAGCTTCTTCTTAATGTTGATCTTGATCACTTTGAAGTCAAAAGATCATTCATTTATATTCTTCTCTTTAATGTTTGATTTTGCATTCATGTCTTCTGATATTACTTGATTCTGTGATAGAAGTGATTCTTTTCTAGCATTTTGAAAATCATAGTGAGCAATGCTCACTGATTCTGATTCTGATTCTGTGCTTTTAATTATTGTGTGAGTAGAAAATTGCTAATCGAAATTCAGCTGAAATTTCTGATTTCAGTTCTAGAACAACACGTTCATGTTTTTCTGTTCTTCTGTTCTTCTGTTTTAACAACAAGCTCAGTAAAAAGTTAATTTAGAGCAACACGTTCGTCTTCTTCTGTTCTGTTCTAGAAATTTCTTGATTTCTAATGAGTTTTCTGAACTCAATTTTTGAATTTCGATTCTGATTTGAGTTTGAGTGATGTAGCTTGTTTTTATATCGTCTACACGTCGATAGCAAGATTGATGAGCTTTGAACTAATGTTATGAGTCTGCATAAAGTCGATCATATGAGTGTATTCTAACTAGAAGTTCAAAGCTGAAGTAGAAAGAAGATGCAACACAACGTGAGTTTTACTCACGAAGGCACGCTAGATCGCTAGCGTGTCAACAACAGCTCTACTCACAGCTTTATACTAGTCTATGTTAGGCTAATCAGGCTAATCAAAGGTAACAGAGATGCATGCTTGCAACAGATGCATGCTCTTGAAGCTAATTTTGAACATTCGCTATTCATTTACTAGTAAATCATCAAATATTTACGATAATAAGCATTCATGTCTACACGCTAAGATATCAGTTACCTTGCCGAAATTCTAGAATTTGCTGAGAGTTTCACCAAAATTAGGCCTAATTCTCAAAAATGATCAATATTTGTAGTTTTGAAAATTAATCAATCACAACGCTGTCACTGTTGTAGAAGTACATCGGCAAAATGTTCGACAGCTAACTTTTTGTTCAATGGCAGAACCTGAAAAAGTCGGCTCGATTCAGCTAATAACCAGCTAACAACTGGCTAACCAGCTAAATTTCAGCTAAATTCGGCTAACTCAGCTAATTCAGCTAATTCAGCTAAAATATTTATCTACATGCTCATCTATCTACATGCTCATCATTCTACTCGCCATTCTACATGCTCATCATTCTACTCGTCATTCTACATGCTCATCATTCTACTCGTCACTCTACATGCTCACCACTCTACTCGCTCACCTACTCGCTCATCTACTCGCTCATCTACTCGCTCATCTACTCGCTCATCTACTCGCTCACCTACTCGCTCATCTACTCGCTCACCTACTCGCTCATCTACTCGCTCACCTACTCGCCCACCTACTCGCCCATCTACTCGCCCACCTACTCGCCCACCTACTCGCCCACCTACTCGCTTACCTACTCGCTCACCCAAATTCCCTACCGAATTCCCTACCGAATTCCCTACCAAATTCCCTATCAAACGTTCTATCAAACGCTCTACATGCTTCAAATTATGAACGCATAACACGGGTCAAACAGTGCTTCAAACAATGCTTTCTACATGGCTTGGAAACAGTACTGTTACTCCCGTGGTTAGTAATCTTCGCTTTCAGCCGAAGGCCGACGCTAGGAAATTCAGGGGATTCAGGGTTTTTACTTCTTCCCACTTCTTTCTTTCGTAGTTCCTACTTTCTATTCCGTACGAAATAATGCTAATTAGCTCAATAGAACGCACTCTTCATGACTCGATACCAAACTTTCGATCAAACGCTCTATCAAATTCCCTACATGCTTCAAAATACGCGTTGAACGAACGCATAACACGCGTCAAACAGTGCTTCAAACAATACTTTCTACTGAGCTTTCTACTGAGCTATCTACTGAGCTACCGACCGAGCTTTCTACTGACCTTCCTACTGACCTTTCTACTGAGCTACCGATCGAGCTTTCTACTGACCTTTCTACTGAGCTACCGACCGAGCTTTCTACTGACCTTCCTACTGACCTTCCTACTGAGCTACCGACCGAGCTTTCTACTGACCTTCCTACTGACCTTCCTACTGACCTTTCTACTGAGCTATCGACCGAGCTTTCTACTGACCTTTCTACTGACCTTCCTACTGACCTTTCTACTGAGCTACCGACTGAGCTTCCTACTGAGCTTCCTATCAAACGCTCTACCAAACATTCTACATGCTTCAAAATACGCGTCCATCGGACGCATAACACGGGTCAAACAGTTCTTCAAACAATGCTTTCTACATGGCTCTCTACATGGCTCTCTACATGACTCCCTCCATGACTCCCTTCATGGCTCCCTACCAAGCTTCGAATTGCTTCGCATTCAAGGATCAAATTTGTTCCCTACCGAGCATCAAATATGGCCCTACCGAACATTCTACATGGCTCTCTATCGAACATTCTACATGGCTTCCTACCGAACATTCTACATGGCTCTCTACCGAACATTCTACATGGCTCCCTACCCCATTAGTTTACCCATTAACTTCCCCATTAACTTCCCCATTGACTTCCCCATTGACTTCCCCATTGACTTTCCCAGCGCATATATTAAACTGTGTAAATAGCTATTATTTAGATAGTCAAATTAATTATTAATTAACCTATTATACGGGCGCAATAACTATCTAGTCATTAATTCAATATTTGATTGTTAATAAGTAAAATGCGCAAATGTTGAAGAAGTCAACAAAAGAGATAATATCGATATTAGCTGAGTGCACAGCTAAATCAGCTAAAAATCAGCTAATAGCCAGCTAATAACTGAGAGGGTCAGCTAATTTCGACCGTTAGCTGGCACATGAGATTAACAGCTAACTCAGGAAAAGTCGGCAAAAACCAGCTAATACCGACTTTTTCCCTCTTACGATTTTGCCGATGTAGCAAATAAAGATTATACAACTTTCTTAATCAACATGTTTAACTCTCTATTTTTAATGCTACAGAAGTAAATTTGTCACAAATTGAACACAGAAAGAGTTTGTACTTTGATTTCTAGAAATTAGAATTATGATACAAGATGTTGCACGAAGAGAAAAGAAATAAAAAGCAGAAGATTAAAAGATTTTCAGAAAAATATCTAAACAAACTTCTGCTCTGGACGCAATCTTGCCGTTCAAAGACCTTCAACTTGGGTCACTGAACATATCCCTGTCGAATAAATGCGAAGAGGTTACGTTAACCATTCATGATGATCAGATTGTGTTGATGACCCACTGTCTTTAGGAAATCTACAATTACATTTGCTGGACTGGGGAAGTCTGGAGTCGCATTCTTGGAGATGAGAACTTAATGCAGAGCTTAGATGAGGGAACCGTTGAGGCGCTTCAACTTCGAGCTCCGGCTGTATCGAAGCAGGATCCAGCATATCAAAAGAAGAAGATGCGGCTAGGACACCTGTTTCCTGAAATTAACGATATCGCAGTGCGAAGTGCTGTTGAACAGCGACTACTTCTTGTTGAAGACCGGATTCCCAGCCTATTTTCACTGACCAAGGACCTTAGGTATCTAGAGGCACCGGCCAAAGCTATGAAAGCCCTACTGCCCAAGTCCTCTAAGGGATCCCTCCGTCAAAACTTTCGATTCTTTTCCATATCTCTTGAGCAGATTACTAGCTCGTTGAATATTCAGACAAGTGAGACATTTTACAAGCTAGCCTCGGGACCAGAAGATCTTTCTGACCTTGCTTATCGTCAACGTTCCTAGGAGCCATACGGTATTTCGCTTCTCCTTCCAAAGTCTCTACTAAGAAAAAACATGAATCCAATCATGCAGACATTAGATGCATCTAAAAGACTTTTAGGATTTAGATTGGCAGAGCTTGCCCATCGCTCTGGCTTCTCAATCCCAAATATTGACGATGCAGAGGGCAAAGAAGAGAGTTTCTTGCACGACATGCTCCATACCCTACCAGTGGAGCTATACAGGTTTGGGGCAGATATATATCTCAACGACTTCTGGTCTCGTTTAAGAATTGTCTTCGAGCCTCGATGGTAGAGAATGAGGCTGCAATTCCTTCAACCACTTTAGGCCCAGGAGAGTCTCCACCTCAAAGATGTGGTCGATCTTGCGGTGGTTCATCGGAAGACGCCGACCGTCTACATATGTTTGTGGAAAAACTGCATGCTCCCTTGGCTGCATTTCACAGTGTTGGAGATGATATTAGCTCCTTTTATATTAAGCGATCAATATACCTAGCTTTTTTTGGTCATACACGAATACCAGGCTCAGCAGTCAACGGTAGTCCCCAAGAAAGCATCTTTAGCGAATAGAGGGTGAACACGGTCTTCCAGGTCGTTAAGCCATTTATCAGCATATTTAGATCTACGGTACTGTGAGTGCTACTTCGCGAGGTGTGAAAAGTCTATGTAATTTTCTCTGGTAAGATTGGATTTTCAGAGCTCTGCAATGTTGTCTAGTCCATTGTGGGACCTACCCTGTATCTATGGTTGGACTATTCATGGTTTACGGGAACCCTGAACCAGTTGCGGTCACTCGGCCACGCTTGGTTTGGGAAGGTGCTCAACGAAAATGTAGAGAGTGGTCCGTGTGAGCACTGGAGAGTTTTGGTCGTGGCCATTCGTAAAAATCATGCCTTTTGAGCCGCTCATCCGTGCGGCTTCTTCAGAGGAGCAGTTTGCACTTCACCAATCACTTGACTACCTACGCAAGAAGGGGTCAGGCAATATCAACAAGAAAATGAAGATGGCCAAGGTACCTGATGCTACAGAGTGGATATCTGCAGCTAGCGGCGAAACAAAAAGCGACTTCGATCCTTGGAGAGCCAATGGCTACAATACGTCACGCATTGGAGCGGAATCCCCTCAAATTGATGTTGCTGGATCTGTCCGAACGTTGGAAAAGTGTAGCGTTGAAATTATTCGTAAAGGACAGCCTTCTGGATTTCTAGATATCAGAACAAGAACTAGCTGAACACAAAGAAGAACAAGGTCATTGTCTCTATTTGATGTCTCACCACGTGTGACGTATAACACCACTAGAGTCCTCTCTCAGGATCCTTAATCATACACGCATCTAGGTTACCTTACCTTACAGGTATGTTCTACAACTCTAACTTTATCCATCCACACGGAGCACTATGCTCCCACATACCTGTCTCCTTGCGAAGGACATTTTCCTTCCTCAGAGAGTTTGTGATTTGGTTGTAGGAGCAAAGTAGGACTCTCAACATGCCGCCTTCTTTCCCACAAAGCAACGCAACCGTAGGAGGCCTTGGAGATGCGAATACCGTTACCGTAAGGTTGCCCTACATAGGCCTCAGCAAAGTACGTCTTATCTTGGTTGGGGGTAACTTACAGTATCAACAAGCGTAAATACGTTGTGTCCTGCAGGTATTGCGTCCATGTCTATTACTGGTGCAATTCCTCTCCGCGTTAAAGGGTCTCGTGAGCAGAGTAGACCGCTGGAGGCGGTGTAGTCGAGACGTCCAGCATGGTTCCCAAAAACTATGCTTTCGAGGTTCTCAATAGGCATGGTGCCTTGAAAGCCAATGAGCCATGGCTGTACCTCTTGTACTGCGCCGTTGAATATGAAAGACATGCAGAAAGGGGCAAAGAAACCGACGATCAAACAAGGATAAGTCGCTAAACGTGGACATATATTTATAAATCTGATTATAAAGGGTTCTGGTCCGGGTGGGTTGACAACAAGTAATCGAACTATTAGGAGCGAGACCCAGAGTGCAATGCAAGCAATAAGCACAGCATTCCAGAGGCCTGTTGATGCAACAAACTTCATAACACATCGCTGCATTTTGGATTTACGGCTTTGGAACTTTATCCGCGGATTTAGGCTCCATTCGATGGGTGCCGCGTGGGAACTATCGACAATGATAGCCTCATCATGGCAAATACCAGCAACCTGACATAGCGGCTCAATGTCCCAAAGGTTCGCACCAAAGGCGTCGCCCGCACCGATCCAGCTGTTCGATCCGACTTCCCGAACGGGCAACATGCACACCATGCGTTCGATGATACGATCGCTGTCGTTGGACAAACACAGGCGGGCTAGTGCTTGCTGCTCAGAATCCGAAGGGTCCATACTCGGCCGTTTCCGGAGAAGTCCCATCAGAGCATATGCCATGTCACCATCCTCGAAGGGAAAGAATTCAAGAGCGCGCATAGCGTTGAGAGCTACCGAAAACAGCTCCAGCCGACTCAGCGTCAACAGACCTGAGAAGTGCTCAGCCAACAGGCGGAACTCCTCCTTCTTCCCTTTACCTTGGACGACATTTCCCACAGTGTCTGTATACGACTTCGTCCAAGCCCGTGCTGGCAATTGCATGATGCTTATAATCTCAGTCTTTCCGCCACCATTCACATTTATCACATGCCCAGGCGCAAGCAAGCACTCCGGTAGACACCACAGCCTTTTCCCAAACATCGCCAGCGATGTACTCATATCTCGATCTTCTGATAAAAGGACGCACACTTTCTCGGAGCCTCGTACAACGTCGCAGAAACGGTGTACATCGTCAGTAGCCTCTGGCTGTTCGGGAGCGCGGAGGAAATCGATCCAGTAGGCTTCCAAATTGCTCCCCTCGACAACCTCTTCGGCACGCTGTTTTAGCCGCATTGCTGCTGCATCAGTGAGGACTAGTCGACCAGAAGCATCGGACTCCCGGCCGAATTGATTTGCGGCATAGCTGATAAAGATGTACGGCTTCTCAACCTGTGCGTCGTCGCCGTCGAGGATTTCCCATGATGAGTCAACCTTCACAAACAATTTTCGAGGCCGGTAGAGACGTTCTTGCTCGTTCTTGTTCACGGCTCGCGCGCGGTTGTCAGCAGCTGCGGAATGTCCATCGCGTGTTGGTGCGCTGTCAATTGCATTGCGAGGGTGTTTGGGATATTCGTGACACTCTCCTCGAAATTCAGCGTAATTCTTGGGTATCGATTCAATGCTGTCATATTTCCGAGAATAGCCTTGGGGTTTAGGATTGTCGATTGGGAACATTGTCAGGTATGCAAAGAGTGGGCTCAGGATTCCGGCTTTTAAGACCGCTTCTAGACATGCCGCTATCTTGATGGCCACATTAGAGTGTCTAGTCACGTCGCTGACTACCCAGGCTGACAGTCGCAAAGCAAGGGATGCATTGCTTGAAGCTTTGGTCGTTTTCCATGTGCCAAAAAGCTGTCGCTTTTGACTCATACTTGGCGGTTCCAAAGACTGAACTACTAACGGACGTGGCCTCCTCGTAATAGAGTTGATGTACTGTTGTGGCAGTGGTGCCTCGGTGGGTTGCTGTGCCGGATTATCAGAGTAAGGAAGTAGCAAGCTTGACAGCGAAGCCAATTCGGCGGGCTGCTCTTCAACATCTGCTGTGAAGAGGTCCATCACGAGCGCAGTATCTATACAGTACGAGACCCGATTATTCGAATTTCTGAGCCAAAATCTACTGTCCTTTCGATGAAGTCGAGGCTGAGCCTGTGTTACCTGATTGGCCTAATCGAACATAAGCTGACGTCAATGAGGCTCAATCTATGCTTATAATAGCCTTATGATAATGGCTATAGAACTAACAGTTGTGGCACTTTTTATTGACTTATATTCGATCTGCTCCAGCATGAGAAGACATTGTTCGAATTAAAAGTTGATGAACCACTGTTGCTCATAGCGATATAAACAAGACCGGTCGGGCCTATTGCTTGCGACACTCCGTGGCTACTTAGTAGCAAACCGTGGTGTTCTAGTGAATGCTCATATGTATGAGATGATGGTGAATTTGACATACGTAGCAACTGTTATTCTTAATGGATACCTCACTGACAAAGGATCCATTTCTTTAATGTATTGGTATACGAGGTCATATGGGGCATTTTGGTAGATGGGGTTGAAGACTCCACTAGCGGGCCCCAGCCCTATCAGCCCCATGAGGCGGAGATTACCATCTCCCCTATTTCCAACATTAGGTATTCTCCTGCTAGGATTGATCGTCATATACTGTTGAAATATGCTATACATAGAATACCTGAATAGGATTGTTCCAAAGTGTATTCACATTTTGGCCGATTCGTAAACTCAACATATACCTCGCCAGTACCTTAGACCTCCTGGGAGGTGTCTATCCTGCTCCCGAACCATATAAGACACCTATCAGAGAGGTTATCCCAGGTGCATCATTCCCGTGCCTCGCACCGCCCAAGATTTTTGTTCCGCAGCGCATGTCCAAGATCCACTGAGTCGGACTGGCATCCATCTCCAGCCATGATGCATGGCTAATGTACTACCATTCTCGCGTATCACAACTCTGGAGCGGGGCTGTTGCGTGTGATTACATGCAAGCGGACCCCTCAAGTCCTCCCCAACTCCAACAGAACTTTCGCCCATTCCTTCCACCTCATCTCCTCCCTCCCCACAACACAACCTCCCACCTTCTCAATTCCCAAGATCCTCGTCCTGCCCTCTCCCCGCGAGCAATCCGGCGTAACCGTAACACTCTCATCACACAGGCCCTCCTCAAACGTATCCGGGTCGGCAAGGATCCAATATGTCGCGTCTTTCTGCCTCTGAACCCTGGCTTGCTCCTTGGGCTGGAAGATTGTATATGTACTGGCAACTGAAGAGCATGTCAATGTAGAGCGTCCAGAAAGCTTTTATTCCCGGTTTCGGGATTTCTGCCTCCTCGCTGTCATCTGCCATAGAATAGCGTCCCGGCTAAGCGCTACCTGAAACCTTTGGCGCCAGGTGCGCTCAGCCTTTGACCCACCACCTGTTTCGGAATCCTTTGACATGTGTCCACCTATCAAACATCCAGCACTGCGCCCACTTACCACGCTCTGTTTTGAATGGGAATACTTCGAGACATGTCAAGGCAACCACCCACGCCGCGAAGCACTTGCAGTACTTAAAGTCATGATCGTTCCCCGCACATTGTGGGCTCTCCATGAATCTAGCCTTCTGTCTAAGTGACTCATTTCTCTCGAATTTCTTCACACCGTTCTTAACCTACACGAAACGATCTTTAAGCTCCAATCTTCCATCCACTGTACTTAAAGCGCAGCCAAGATGCGTCTTACAACGAGTGATTCGAGGTGGTCCACCTTGGGACGTGGCGCGCTCATCACCCTGTTCGGCATTCTTGGACTCTCACTTATTACATTGATCCTGTCGGGGGTTTGGGGCCGAGACATGACCAAATTGCCCTACGCTCCTCCATCTGGAAAGCCTTCTAATGCGTTGGTCTTCCTCCACCTCTCAAACCTGGTCGACCAAAACTGACATGTCTTTCGTTGACAGGCTCCTTGTCTTCTACGCTGGCACCATGCCATTCATTACCCTTTTTTGGGCAACTTTGGATATCGGCCTGGCATCCGTGGCATCCCTCTCACCGGTCCACGCTCTGATATCGTCAATCATCTTACTCTGCGGCTGGATCACCCAATTCAGCATCTGGATGCAATGCGAAATGACCGCTCCGAATGTGGATGAGAGCTTCAGTGGATCAGAATGGTGTCCCAATGCCCAGCTCTCTGATCATGGTTCCACGTTAAAATCCACGACTGGGGACATCGGAACTGCGAGAGCATTCATTGGTCTTGTTGTTGCTGTGGGCGCTTTTGTTTACATGGTCCTTGCGGCGGTCTCTGTTGCCAGGGGCAGGAAAGTTGCGAGGACAGGCTTGCCATTCAGTAAGGATCCTAAAGATGAGTTGCTGTCGACGCGCTCTTAGGTTGACGTGTAGGTTGACCGGTGCAGCATTGAAAACGGGAACGGGATGGGTAGGACTGGGATCTAATTAACAAACGAGAGAGAACTAATTATGAAGGTCCTTGCCGGACGGGATCGGTGTGGGTATCGAACATGTTGGCATTCTTTGGAGCTTCAGAAAATACGACAATGACGACTTTCCCTATGTATGTGTTTGCGTGACTGTACATGTTTCTAAACCTAACTCTAGACTGCCCTACTGCTTTCTCCCTGTCTCGCAATAACTCTAAGCTTGCAAGTAACAAAATCTTACACTTCCGAAAACACTCTCTTCCATCAATACTTATAGATCAAGCCTTTCTGAAATCCTATAATCCCAATGCCCCTATTCGCTTTCAGTTCATCCAATCCCTATTCTATCATCATCAAATCGCTCCGTTCCATCGCAACTCAGCTGCCGGATCGCATTCCGCGCTCCCGCAAAGGAGACTCGTGTTGCGAATCTGATACCTAGCCCACCGTCTCATGAAAACAACAAAGCTGTTAGAGAACTCTTTCCGCTGCATCAATCGCCAACCACCACGAGCCGGGGAAGGTCGACATATATTGCAAGAGGTAGGTCTCGACGGACCACATGGGCTGGGAGTTTTTGAATTTTATTGGCATTCTTGTATTCGTGGCGGCAGCAGTATACTGTAGGCAGCCGTAAAGGCAGCAAATCCAGGCAGTCAAGGCAGCAGCCGGGTGGGAAAATCACAGCCTCCTCAGCGATTGTATCGCAAAGGGACGCTGGATCTAGGCTGCGGGAGGCTGAGCCAGGCTATAGTGTTTGATGCATGTTGTTGTTAAATACTGGTAAGGCGAGCAGCTGTGCCCAGCTAAGGTACAAGGCAGCAGACTCAGGCCGCTGGGTTCTCCCTTTAATGCTCCCTCCAAAGCGTCCCTACTTCTCCTCCCGAACGAAAATGGCAATCGCCCAATCCCAAGTTCGGGGTGTATATAGTAATATATAGAATCGTACAATTCGCTGTATGTAGTGCGATGAAATCTTCTGCGTGAACAGAGCTCTCAAGAATAACATCACACTGATTATCGTTATATCTCGTTGATATGTCTGAAATTCATCTTCAATACTCAGATTGATGAGCATAAGAAATTTCTGCCGCAAGCAGCTGACTCAAAATTCTAGACAGTATAATCAGTAGATCAGTTGTATCTGTCAGGATCATACAGACGAGTCAGTGTAGATATATTAACTAAGAGAATAAAGCTACAGAAGGAAGAAAGAAAGAAAGCTGCAGCTACTAGAGAAGGATTTTAAAGTAGGGGGCTGGCCGGATGGCCAGGCAACACCCTCAGCCCTATGCTTCGAGGTCATATCCTCGTTATCCTCGGTCTTCATCCTCGTAACACTCGTAACAGTATCATTGTTCAATCACATCAATAAAAGAAAGTTTGTAAAGATTCGATGCTTCTGTCGAATTCGCTGTATGATCAATTAGCTGACAAGACTAGGTGAGCTTCTTGTCTTTGTATGTGAAAGTCGGTCACTTCGACGTTGGCTTCCAAATTCGCTGTATGGCCACATGATCAAATGGCCATGTAGGCTTGTTGTATGACCACCTAGTCAATTGACTAGGTGGGCTTTTCGCTGTTTGGCCACCTAGCTGGCAGGACTAGGTGAACTTGTTGTCGGTGTATGTGGAAGCTGATCGCTTCGACGTGAACTTTCGATCGCTGTTTGGCCACCTGATCAGATGAATTTCTTCTAAATCGACGCGTCGCTGTTCAGAGGCGCAAAGTATGTCACTCGCAAGTGTTACAGTGACTTGTGCGCTTGTCGACGTGTCGATTTGATCACATCGTCTTTGAACATCGCGTCAACATAACGCGATGCTCAATCGTTATCTGTTGGAATACGAGGTCATATGGGGGCATATTGATATATTGGTTGTTGCTGTTAGGAGGCTATCTAGGAGGTGGAAGGTGAAAACTCTACTGGCGGGCCCCAGCCCTACCAGCCCTATGAAGGCGGAGATTACCATATCCCCTATTTCCAACATTATCGACATGTCGAGTCATCGACTTGTCGATTGAAAATCTCTAGGTTCTTCTGTAACATAGACAGAAGGTTCGTAGCCAGCACCGCGTACAGGTGGGTTTCACCGCTGGCCAAGGCCCATATGTAAGAGCGTGTCAGCCCACCGCCATTCCCAGCGCAACCAATTCTTTTATATTTCTCAACCACACCTTCATCATTCATAGCCCCCTATCAGTAGGACGAACAGCGTCTGCGGCCCAGTTTAAATGCAATCAGCCGGCTTATTTGCCGAACTCCGTAAATACGTTCTCACCGACGAGTACATTGTGTAGATATGATCCGCTACCCTAAATACATTGCTATCGGTCGCCTGACCATTCGGCTGATGGAGTAGCACCAATTGGCACGTGCCATAGTCTAGGTAGAGTGGAGCCCGGAACACGTCGTATTGCGTGGGACCCCATGTCTTGGGGCTCTAGGCCCACTCACGATGACCTAGATTCGTAATCAGAGTACTGCAGTCGAAGCGATTAAGAGATTTGGTTGGTATGTCAGCCCATACGCCGCATTCTATGGGACACCTGGTATTCCTAATGAAGCTTTGAGGATGGGAAGAAAGAATCTTGCTGTGGGAAAGATGCTTAGTTGGATGAGCATATTTGAGTTGATAGCGGGAGTGCGAATTAAGGAGTTGAGATTAAATACAGTTCTCGGTCAATCGGCATATAACTAGAAGGACACGATTTTTCTATCATTCGACAAGTATCAGAAAGTCCAATTGACGTACTCGCCTTTCTGACTTGCTCTTTATGATAGCCCGTGGCTTTGACCACTGGTTTAGAACATGCAATAGCGGAGACCGGCCGTTGGAAGGTTGGGAGCTCCTACTTCGGGCTTTGTTGCGATGGTCGTTTTTGATAATCATGAGTCTGCAAATTTGAGCTCAGCGTGCATGCAGCCTTAGCGTAGCACTTTGGGCACTTGAACATCTGGAAGAGCACTTGTAAAGGTTCTAACCGTCATCAACGAGGACGAATGTCAAGTCGCTCACATATATCTCAAATAACGAAGTGCCTAGATAAAGCAGAAAGGGTAATAAATCTGGAGTAACATTGACGCAAATACAAGTTTAAGCTTTTCAGGAATAGGAAATAAGACCCTACACTCGCAATCTGAGGTTGGGGCCAACTCTTTCGAGGGGTTTATTGGTGGAAACGTGGGGAGACGTGAGAAACGTGGGAAACAGGTCTGAAGAGCATCCGTAGCCCGATTTGTCATAGCAGTTATTGCTGTGCGTATGGCAGTCGGCTTTGGGTTATTCAGTTGTTTAGAACCACTTTACAACCGTCCGCGGAGGCTATGACAATTGTTAACGACTGCTTCTCCTGACCTATGGGCACCGTAGGGTAGTTTGGTGGGAGCTCGATATTAGGAAATGTCCGAAGAATGCGAACGATCGCGCACGAGGCCTCCATCAATGCGAAGTCCTCTTGAAGATGTCAGCACCGATTGAATGAAAAAAGTTCATTAAGGACTCACTCCCAAGGCACATCCTGGGTCCACCGTGGAAGGGCATGAAACCCCAACCGACATTAGCCAGTTCGTCCGTCTCCCATCTCTCAGGGCGGAAAGCTTCAGCGTCTTCGCCATAAATCTCCTTTCGACGGTGCATATGGTAAGTGGACCAGCCGATACCTGTCCCTCGCCGTACCATTACTGGAGACTTGCCGTCCGGGCCACCACCACGAGGTATAATGGTGGGTTTCGAAGCAATTCGGACATTGACAGGTAGTTGAGGATAGAGCCTATTCGCTATATTACGCGATTATGGTCAGTGATTAGAGCTTATGTTGAACAAGGGAGTCTTACTTTCGTTCAACACACACTTGAGATAGTGCAGTCTCTGTATGTGTACCCGACTGAGTTCGCCTTCATCACTCATGACAACCGAGATTTCTTGGCAGAGACGAGCCAAGACAGGCGGGTGGCGAACAAGTAGGAAGCTATCAAGAGCATCAGCCAGGTGCGGCGTACCAGACTCAGCAGCAGGGCTATGGACATCAGACACAAGGGAAATGAGATACTTACAATGTCCAGGACAGGAGACAAGCTGTAGTATCTCGGCCCGCAATCAATACGTTCACCAGTTGGTCACGGACAAGAATAGGGTCGTTGTATTCATCGAAAAGGTCCTGTATGAAGGCATATTGTGAGTCAGTCGCCTGCTTGCGATTTGTATTACTTTCCAAGGCTTGCTTGACAAAGCCACTAGCGTACTCTTTGACTCTATCGCAAGCCTGTACGTATTTCGATGGTTTATAAGCCCAGCAGAAATCTGCAAGTCGAATTCGGATTGCACTGATGAAAGAGGCATAGTCGAAGCTGCTGGTAAAGGTGTGTTGCTCTTCATTCTCAAAGCTCTTGATTGGCTGGCCAAATATCAGCGCTGTGGTGGTGGCGAGAGTGAAGCGAAAGAACAAAGGCTGTAGATCAACGACGCCGGTGGAATTCTGCAGGCTTGAGATCAAATCATCGATATGCTCGCCAAAACCCTTGAGATTTTGGTACTGCATGCGTAAAAACGGTCGTCGAAGCAGCTCCCGTGAATGCTTCCAGCGGGGTCCATCCTGTGTGAATATACCTTCCCCCAAGAAGGAACGAAGAGCACTGCTCCGGGATCCAAGTTCATAATCTAGAAAGTCGGTTAGTGATTTTAGACCAAGGTTTATACGTTTTGGTAGCAGACCTTCAAAGTTCGTAGACAAGATAGCTTCCAGATTCTCGGGGTCAAAGGTGAGGTAACCTACTTCACCGAATAACCTGAGCTCGATGTTCGGCCCCAGCCTATCAAAATATGGCGTCTGAAAGGCCAACAGGCGCTGGGTCTTGTTGGCATCGTACTGGCGCTTCAACAAGTCCAGTGCAAAGGGCCATTTATAAGGGAACTTTGATCCCATAGGCTTGCAGCCATGTTGAGCACTAAATGCGTGATCAGCCTGCAAAGACGGCGTTAGCTTGGCCACGATAGGGAAGGCAAGTGCTGTAATACACGGCGCTGTATAATTCGCTGTACGTATTTGTAAACGCAAAAGACAAGAACGATGGTACCGAGTACAGATCGGAGGTTCAGGTTACTGTCGTAAACCCCCGTCTCAATTGTCATAGCAGGCACCGCAGCCAAGATTCGGAAATATGGGCCAGTAGTGGAATATTTATAATGAATATTCGATGTTGGAAGACATTTAAAACGTATGGGTATAGAAACGTATGGTGAGCAATAACAGATGAGACCTGGCAGCGAAAAGTTCAAATGAATAGGTTTTTCATCTGTCTATCATTGACGAGGCTTTGGATGGCCGAGGGTGAAGGGTGGACGGGCGGGCGGGCGGTTAATGGCTGACGAGAAAAGCTCCCGAGCGTTCGGTAATGATGATATGGTAAGCAAGACGTCGCCTTAGTGGCATGGACGAGTAGCAGACTTTAATGCCATGCGGTCAATGATATCAATTCTATCACATATCTTCTCTGCCAGAATGCACCGGTCCAGGTTCGCCGCTACTCAGAGCGACAACATCGACGTACGTGCAATTTGAAATATTACGCTCAACGTAGAACATACTCGGAATCTTCGCTGTCTGAAGAGATTGCACTCGAAGCAACGGTAAGCTTTCTCGGAAACGACGATCCATGGGGTGTACAATGTTTCCGCACAGTACCTCCAAAGTGAGTCATGATAAAGGCCACGGCAACTTGAAGCTCGTTATCATTGACCTTCGTCAGACACCTTCCTTACCTACGTCGTGATCGTCAGCGATGGTAAACAGAAAGGGCTTGGCATTCGAGACAGCGAATGTGATGCGTCATCTGCCAAAGTTCTGTCCAACACGTAATGGCAGATCCATTCACAGTTTTAGGGACTGTCGGAGCCACGATTGGAATAATCGACGTAACAGTCAGGCTAGGCCAATCCCTGAAGAAAACTTTAGCAGCAGCTCCAAATGCCACTAGAGATCTAGCAGATTTGTACAGTCAAGTCGAGACATTGATCTCAATCAACAACAGAATAAAGGGCATGATTTGTGCGCCTGAGTTCTCGCAATCACTGGATACATTAACAAAAGAGAATAATCCCCTGGAAGAATTATGGAAAGAGCTGTGGCTCGATACTAGAAGAATATCAGGGGAGTGCCAACGGGTACTGGAGAAGATAGAAGCACTGATAAAAGATATCCAAGGTCTTGACCGAGATGTCTTCATCACGGAGAGTGACCCCAATGAGCAAAGCACAACGGTACAGTCGGTAAGCGGGGGCGTCTGACTAAGTTTCCCTTATGTCAAACCTCTTTGCTTATAGTTGATCACAGAAAGGGCGCCATGCAGGAGCATTGAGAACTTTCGGCCGTTCCGCTACCAAGAGATTTAGTGATATCCGTGTTCAGTTGCGAAAGGAATCCAAAGATGAAGACTTCAAGACTCTTCGACAACAACTCGCTAACAGCCAGAACGCGCTTGAAACATGTTTGGCAGTGATCAATTTGTAGGGCTGGCAACCTGTAGAAGGCAGAATGGCGCTGACTCTCAATAGAGGGTGGACCATGAAGTCGCAGAACATAACTGGTGCACGGCTGCAGCGCTCATCAGACGACATTGCGAGCTTTATGACCGATATCAAAGAGCAGATATCTTCTCTACAGCAGGCCGCAACTCCCGAACCGGAGTTTTCCAATAAACACTTCCAAGCACCAACGGCCAGTCCGCTATTCACGGGCATGAAGGTGTTGCTAGACCAAGTCGAAGATGCATTTGGCTTGGTTTCCTATCCGTTTGCGGATTCCGCAGTTGAAACCTCGAAATCATCGGACAATCTGGTACCATACCCTTCTCCTTCGATAACCAGTACTGCAGTAGCGTCGACCAATCGTTCCCCATCTGGTTATGGGAGGATGCAGAAGCGCTTTGTTATCTTCGGGCTAGGAGGCTCTGGCAAAACCGAATTTTGCCGCAAATTTGCAGAGAGAAATCAGCCGAGGTGAGTCAAATAATCTTTATTGTTCTTTCCGACCTTGGAAGCTAACCTTCCACAGATTTTGGGGGGTCTTTTGGATAGATGCAAGCTCTGACGAGACCGCCCAACACTCCTTCAAGGAAATTGCTCAAATTGGTGGAGTCGACACGAACATTAATGCTGCCAAGACTTGGCTGTCAAGTCTTGAGCGTCCATGGCTCCTTGTGATTGACAACGCGGACGACCCAAATATCCCCGTCGAGCGGTATTTCCCTGGAGGGGAAAGAGGACACATTCTTGTGACGACTCGCAACCCGTTTTTGAAGAATTTTGGTACCGTTGGCGAAGGCTCCTGCGAACTCGAAAGGCTAGAAGAAGATGACGCGGTCAGTCTGCTGCTAAAACAAGCCCAGGAACCGAGTCCATGGAATTCATCTGCCAGATTACACGCAGCGCAAATTGCGAGAGTACTTGGATACCTACCACTCGCTCTCGTATATACTGGCAAAGCGATCGCCAAGGGACTTACTACTCTGGAAGATTGTGTTAATTATTTTGATAATATTTGGGACAGCATTCGACTAGAGAGTAAGCGTTCCGGCCACGTTGTGGAAGAGGCTGGGAAGAGTGTGTTTGCGCCCTACGACGCTATGTATCAAGACCTCGACCGGCAAAACACCCAATCGGCCAGAGATGCGATCGAGCTACTGAAACTTTTCTCGTTCCTCCACCATGAGAATATCAGAATCGATTTCATTACCAAAGCGGCCAAAAATTCTCCAGCGACGGAAGCGCGACTCAGACATGAGTATGAAGAGAAGGAACATGGATCTTTTGCACATGGACAAAACACTGTCATCCCGCAGCCAAAACCTTGGGGGAGAAGAATTGGTGAGTGGATTGTCCAAGTAGTGGCCCAATATCAGGACCGCGGTTACCCAACCCTCCCTGTGGCTCTTCGGGATGATAATGTGAACTCCTTCTCCGTCCATCGACTGCGAACGGCTTTGTCAATACTCACTCAAATGTCACTAATAATCCATCGGCGCATGAACGACCAGGATGTATATTCCATGCACCCCTTGGTTCATAGATGGGTACGAGAGAGGCCTCAGATGAGTATAGGAGAACGTGGGTTATGGTGCCAAGCTGCTATCACAATGCTCAATCAATGCGTTCCTTTACCGCCCCTAGGAGGAGCAGACTCCGATCTAGAATTACGCCGACATCTACTTCCTCACCTCGATTACGTGCAAAAATTCCAAAAAGAGATACAAGCGAATTTCGAGAAGAACCAGAGAACTCGGATACTGCCATTCATTTGGCTTCTTCGAACTCCATCAATTGACCGCGCAAAAGCTCTTCAATTTGCCAAGTTCAGTCGGGTCTATTCGGAGTGTGGCCGCTTTCAAGACGCTGAGATGCTCCAGGTAAAGGTCAAAAACTACCTCACAGAAATGTTGGGCTTGGAAGATGAAAGAACAACACTCATCATGCTTGCTTTGTCGGGCACATATTGGCAACTATCCCGTATCAATGAAGCAACGGCATTGTTGAACCAGGCTTTAGAGATATGCACCAACTCCCTCGGTCCGTCACATCATAGAACGCTCAAAGTGATGGATGAGTTAGGCCGGAGTCAATGCTTCCGAGGGCGATTCAAGGAAGCTCTAAAATTGCATCAAGATGCGTTAAGTGGAATGGAGAGGATACTTCCTCCAGATCATACGGATATCTTTCTTGCCATGGACAACCTTGGAGTTGTTAACCACAGGTATTTCCGTTATACCGAATCCAAAGAGCTACATTCCCAAGCTGTTACCGGACTGACCAAAAATCTCGGCTCTACCCATCAAACCACCCTATTGGCTAAGGAGAACCTAGCGATGGCATACCTCGAAATGGGAGGCGAGTTTCTGGATTCCGCTTTGAAGGTTGAGCTTGAAGTCCTCGAGCAACGCCGCAATAAATTGGGTAAGGAAAACCCTTACACTCTCTGGGCCATATGCAATCTTGCGCGCATCAAGAGTGCTCTCGGTCGGATGGACGAAGCAGAGCGCGAGATGCGCGCCACACTACCCATAGCGATCCGCAACCTGGGAGAGAACCATTTCGGTACACTTTCAGGCAAAACTCACCTTGCACAGGTGCTTGTTCGCCAGAAGCGATATGATGAAGCCAAGGAAATATTCAAAGACGTAATTCAACGGTCAAGATATGAAGCCGGTACACGAGAGGAAGGCGAACATCCGGATCAGATCATGGCAATGTGGTATGCGGCGCAACTCCATCAGCTATGTGGTAATTTTGAAGAGGCGATGCATTTGCTGGAGATAGTCTCGGGCTCGTTGAGTCTCATTGGCGGGACATTACACCCGTTCGCCAAGAAGTTAGCGAACAAGATGGAGGACCTACGTTGTGCTATTGCTCAGAAGGATGCGCGGCTCAATTCTGGCTCCACAACAGGCCAAGATACCGAACCAGAGCAAGAGCGACAGACCAAGGCCACCAACTCATCGCCTCCGATGGTCTGATCGGTCGATAGGATACTGATGCTCCCGGACGATGTGATTGAACGATGGACAATCATAGCTAAATGTTCAATGAGGAAAGGACAAGAACGATCAAAGGATAAAAAATGTAAAGACAGATGCGAAGAAGCTTCAGTGAGTGACATTGATGGCATATGGAACTTTTCATTCGGTAGTAAGCTCTAAAACTTTGGCCAAGTATCTAGCTGACTAGACTGAAAGGTATTTCAATCCCAATTCTCGCTCTCCATACATATCTAGCTCATTATCGAGCTCTCTCTGAGCTCCACAATCAGCCCCTTGCCTAATTCACGACTTTTACAGATTGAAAACTGGCAAAATCACGCAATATGGAGATAAACAACAAACTACTCGCTGCGGTATAGCGAGGTGCCCAAGTCGTCCAGTAGAGCCACCGCAATATACCGTGACTGCACGTTTCTTGATGGACATACAAGAACCAGATTTGGAACCGACGGACATTCATACAGAGCTCGCAATCAATAGAATTTTGAGTCACCTAATCAATGGCTATGTTACTGTCACCGGCGGGGACACGGTCTATGGAAATCCATTCCAGAATATCGATATACGACTACGTGGGAGCAATATAGTCAAGCAAATTATATCATTCAGGACCTACTACTACACACGGCAAGGCTCTCTAGCGAAAAGAGGAAATGACGAAGTACCGACTAGCTTGCACAGACATTGATGCGAAGTTTATTGGGTTTTGGTTCGGCATTTCGTCGAGACGGGAAAATTAGGCGGGCGTAAACGATAGCCAGTGTAGGATAAAAAAAAACAAACTAGGCTGGCATAAGGCGCTCCAGGTCGAATGCTGAGAAAAGAGAGTGGAGATTAAGAACAATATCGAAAACCGAGAGGTCCACATCAACGCTTGAGCAATGAAGAACAGTACAAGGGTTTCCATCAGCTGCCAAAATCCGTGCGAACTTAAAAGCACAAAAACAAGCGTAGCGCTATTACCACCCAAAGCAAATCCAAAATCCAAAAGGACATCCCCCACCCCAATGTCTGCAACCCACCAACCCACCAACCCATCTACCTGTAGCCCTCTCTAGAGAAAACCCATACCAGCAACTCCTACGCTAGAAATATTCCATGAAACCCCTCCATTCACAACAACGACGCCTCATCACAGTCAAGCAAACCCCATCAACCCCGAAAATCTACGCGGGTGAAAGATCCAGTAGAGCGACGCCGAACTAAAATCTCACGATAAGAAAAACAACGAAAGCGTAGACGTTATGCTGGGGGGGGGGGGGGGAAAGGGGGAAGGAAATGGGATGCGGGGGGGGGGAGGACAGTCAAGGAGGTAGCTGCGCCGTTGTAATGGAGAGAGGGAAAGTGCATGGAGTGGAGAGTTCGCGCGGATTGATATTGTGCAGAAACGAGACATTTGGACAATTGAGAAATATATAAGATAGATATACAGGTAGGAGGATCTTCATTGCTTCATATGTGGTCTATTAAATGCTTCATTGGTGATAGTTGTTTTATTGACTCGAGTGCGAAGCTAACGCTACAATAGACACTCGCTAAATATGTAGGCCTGGTTACCCACAGATTATACAATCGCCACCGAACTGTATCATCCTCAAGACAGGTCCTCAATACACGAGATTCCTCCTATTCGTACCCCCTCCTTCAGTACTCCAGGATAGCTGGCCTTAGTAGAATAGCCCCACGGAAACGAAAAACCACCGGATCCGGTGGAAACTCTAAACCGTAGAAATGCATCGATGTCTCTAGATATAGAGGCGTATGAGGGAGACTGACAATTGGATCCAGTCCTGCACAGTCCCTGGCTCTCAAACGACACGTCGTTAAGTCTTGATTCCCCCTCTTCCTGAGCGTTCCAACTTTCCAACCAACTTGTATACCTTCCATCGTAGTGGGCACTGGATCCAAGAGCCAAACTCCTACCGAAGGCCACCCTATAGCCCATATAGTGTGTTTATTGGCAAAGCCTCTTTCCCAACAGAACAGTGATTTGAACGAAACGCAGTCGAATAAGCCTCGAGAGCTTAACCGTCGAAGATCGCTGAGAGTCCCTATCGATAGAACTTCGGCATTGAGGTTATATAAGCCGTGTGGTGAGGACGCAGTATCTTGCCCCTTGGCTCGGTGGCTTCATATGTAGTACCTTATTATATGATGTGACCTATTCAGTAAGTCGCATAAGAGGCACTAGATAGACTATATATGAAGCACTGTATAGGCCACATATGAAGCACTGAATAGGTTACATATGAAGCATTGAATATACTACATATGAAGCATTGAGGGGCATTGGGGTCGATTTTACAAATCTGGTTCCTATTTTGCACTTTTTGGAGATTCGCCACTAAATTTGTGATGAGGCTCTCGGCAAATCCTAGAAAACGGCACAGGTTTCGCATACAACGATATTTTGAAGTAAACGCCTCTTAAGTGGCCATCTACTTAAGCGCCGAAGGTATGTTGGAAATCGTCTTAGAAGTATTTCGATCAGACTTGAGGTGATCAATCTGCAGATCGACGGTATGCGACCAACGTCCTAGACGATTCATCACTGTGAGGCTCGGTCCAGAGAAAGCAGAACGATGTTCATGCCGACTCCCAACTGACAAGTTCTTGTAGCTCTTTGAGTAGCCATCATCCCTCAAAACCTTATTAGCACTTTCAAGTTTTGTCCTAGAAGAT
>JAABUV010001287.1_pt1 | contig 36526 bp, 42 predicted proteins | sample 5559971 | NCBI WGS metagenome assembly JAABUV01 (sample SAMN10711881, study PRJNA513362) | rock metagenome | isolation source: Antarctica rocks | place: Antarctica: Victoria Land, Knobhead nord | collected 2015-12-19
TGCCGCGGCAGGCCTGGGGCGCGGAGGCGGCCACGCAGCGGCTGCCGGCGCGGCAGCAGGCGTACATGACCGCCGCGCTCGCGGGCCTGCTGCGCCGGCTGGGCGGCCACGCGCTCGAGCGCGCGCCTGGGCTGCTGCCCGCGCTTATTGCGGGCGTGGGCGTGCGCCTTGACAGCCCGCTGCCGACCGTCAGGCGCGGCCTCCTGCTGCCCGCGGACCTGCCTGCGCTGCGCCGCAGCGCGGGCGTGCGCCTGGGTAGCCCGCCTTCTGGGCGTCACACGCGCTTGAGTGATTTGTGGAGTTGATTATGGCCCAAGCGTCGCGCCGTATGCATCAGCCATGCACCCGTGCATGTCAGCATGCGGTGTAACAATGTCCTTTGTCCTGGAAAGTACGCTGGTAATTGCCAGGAAGCGCACCAGACACACAGCACAGAACAGATCAGTGCACTTTGCGTCACCTTCATCACCCCACCTAATCCTCGACCCCACGCCCCGCGACTGGCGGCCGAGCGCTGCCGCGGGGCGCGCAGGCGGCAGGGCATGCGCGTCGGCGACTGCTTCTCGCGCGTGCTCAACCCCGCGGGCGAGCCGCTCTTTGGCGGCGCGGCCGGCGCGGCGCCGCTGGCCGAGGAGGCCTGGCCCGACCCGGCCCCAGCCCCCGGCCCCGCCCGCACCAGCCCCGACGTGAGGCAGCCCGGCGGCGGCAGCCGCGGGGACCTGGGCGGCGGCGAGAGCAGGGGCGGCGGGCGGCCGGCGCGCGCGGGCGCGCGCATGGACCCCGACGCGCCGGCGGGGGGCGCCTGGGCGGCCGGCGCCGGCTGGGAGGACCTGGCCGGGCCGGCCGGCGCGGCCGGCGGGCCGCCCGCCAGCGAGACCGACAGCGACGACGACTCGCTGCAGCCGTACGACCTGTCCGAGGGCGAGGATGACGGTGCGCTGACTCAGCGCTGCTGACCTCCTTGCACCCTACCACCTGCGCTCTTTCTGTTGAGCGCCAGCGCCTGCGCGCCTCGAGGACTGCATGCCAAATGCGGTGGACACGCGGCCACGGCGTGCGTCCCGCGCGCTTGATCCATGCGCAGGCCTGCTTGATGTGCACACTTGCGGGCAAGCAGCGAGGGCAAGACCTACTCTCCATGCAAGCGTGACGCACAGGACGGGCCAGCCTGACACTGCCACAGTGCCGCCCCTCCGGAACCCTGCGCCAAGGCAGGGCGCGCCGGCGCGGGGCAGGCCCCGACGGCGGCGAGCGGCCGCTGCAGCTGCGCGAGGCGGCGGCCGCGCTGCGCAAGCCGGACGACGCGCAGGCGCTGCTGCGGGCGCTGGCGGCCGTGCGGCCGCTCATCGAGGCCGCGCCGGTGGAGTTGCCGCACTATGCGGGTGCGGCCCTCCGCCTGGCTGCAGCGCCAGGAAGCCCGTGAACGCATGCGCGCTCCGGCCAGAGAATCATACGGGCCGTGCTGCTCCGCTATGGCACGGTCCCCTTGGCCCTGCGCTCGTGCACCTGCCCGGCTGCCCCTGTGGAATGCCGCATGAGCCCACGGCTAATTTATGTACACGGTCGCCACAGAGTGAGCGCAGGCATGGCGGCGCCTGCAGCGCCGCGGCGCTGCTCGCTCTGGCCACTGGCCGGCGGACCGAGCCGGCCGCGCGCTCACCCAGCCCCGCCGCAAGCGAGCAGGCGAGCTGGCGCGCGCGCTGCTATACGCGCGGCCGCCCGACTGGGCGGACCGCGAGGCGGCAGCGGACGCGGAGCGCCCGGACGCACAGCGCCTGGCCGCGCTGGTCGCCCTGCTGGCCGCCGCGCCGGCGCCGGCCGGCGCCGCGCTCGCCGGCCAGGTATTCTCGCCGCACCTGGACCTGTTCCAGCGCGTGCTCGCGCTGGAGGCGCTGGCCGGCGGCGCGGCGGCACTCGCGCGCTCGGCAGCAAACCCTACAGAAACACTGGACGCCCCGCCGCTGCCCCCGGCGCTGCCGGCGGCGGCGGCGGCGCGGCGCGCGGGCGGCGGCGCGGAGGGCCCGGGCCGCTCGCGGCGGTGGGGCGCGGTGTCGCTGGCGCGCCTGGCTGCGCCGGCGCGCTGCGCGACGCGCAACCGCTTCCCGGAGGTCGCGGCCGACTGGACCGGCGCGCTGCTGGCCGGCTGCGGCGCGCCGGTGCACGGCGTGGACCTGTTCGGGCGCGACGCGCTGCTGCTGGGCCGCCTGCTCGCCACGCTGGGCGCGTTTGCGGAGGCCGCGGCGCCCGCGCCGGCCGGCGCGGGCGTGGCCGCGGCGGTGCTGGAGCTGCTGGCCGCGCCGGGCGTGCACGCGCACCCGGAGCCCTTCGTGCGCCGCGCCGCGCTGGTCGCCGCCTCGCAGGCGCGCCGCGCCGGGAGCGGCCGGCCCGGCCGGGCGCCTTGCCAGCGCCTGCCTGCAGGCGCGCTGCCGAAGCGGCTCGCACGAGAGCCGGCGCCGACTGAAGCATGCGGCGCAAACTTGTGAAGAGCATGCATCAAGACAAGGTCTTAAAACCCTGAAACCTCAAAGCCCAAGTGTGCGGCAGGTGGTGGGCGCGCTGCCGCCGGCGCAGCTGGCAGGCGCCCTGGCGGGCGGCGCGCGCGCAGGGCCCGACCCGGCCCTGCTCGTGCGCCTGGATTGGCTGCGCGGCTGGGCCGCGCGCGCGGCGCAGGCCGACGAGGACGCGCACTGCCGCATGCTCGCCGCCGCCTGCCTGTCCATGCAGGCGCGGCCCCAGCGCGGCCCGTCTGGGACCGGGGATCGTGCCTGAGCTCTGGGCGCGTCCAGCACCATGGCCGTCCGGCCAGGGTGCTTGTGGGGACGAGCGGCTGGCGCATGTCGGAGTGCTGTCGCTGTGCTGCGCCTTGCTGGGCGGGAGTGGCTGCAGCTGCCGCGCTTTGTGCCCGTTTCATGCAGTGCTCGTGAGGCTTGCGGAGGATGTCGTGCGCGTGCGACATGCATGCCTGCGCAGAGCCAGTGCCACATGAACAAAGGGCTGAGGCATGCTCTGCCGGCTCCTTGCACACTCTCCAAGGGCAACAAGCTTGCCTGCATGCAGCAGCGGTGCCGTCTACCAGGCCCAGACATGGCGCGGCCGGACGCTGCAGTGCCGCTGCTTGCGCGGCGCTGGCGTGAGCCCGCTTGGCGCGCAGGGCAAGCTGGCGGCCGAGGCGCTTGCGGTTACGGACGGCGGCGGCGGCCATGTGCTGCACACGCGGCTGGAGGCGCCGCAGATTGTCATGCCGCGCAGCTCGCGCGGCGTGTCCGCAGCAGCCAGCCTGGCCTTCTGATCCCCTGGTGTATTTGCCTGCTCGTGTTGCTTCCAAATAGTCCTTCGCAATGCGCCACCCTGCCTACTCTAGCTATGGCATCCTGCTTACATTGCTCAATGCGCAGCGAATGCTCACACCCTGTAACGCATGGAGCCCGCACTCCCTACTTGGCATGCCCCTCCTGTCCACATCTACAATGGCAGACCGTCGCTGCAGACTGCGGTCAGCGGGCAGCCCCGCCGCGTGCCGTCTGCAGCCCCGTTGCTGCCCGCCACACCGGGCCTCACTCCTTCTCAAGCACTGTCCTGACGGGCGCCGGGCCGTCCGCGGCGCCGTTGCTCTTGGTCTCGAAGCTCGGCGGCGGGGAGCCCCTGCGTGGCACATGCTCATGCAGCATGACATATCGGCGGCGTGTGTCCGGTAGTTAACATGGGCCGCCAACGCAACAGAGTGCAGCACTGCATGCGCGGGGCGAGCGAAAGTCCGCTGTAGCAAAACTCGAGGTGGCCAGCCATGCACAGCAGCGCATACGCACTCGCAAAGCTGCCTCCTCATCTCCGTACTTTGCCATATGCAGCTGCTCCACCAATGTCGAAAGGGCCATGAATGGTGTCGCCTCTACCAAGCAAGAGAGGCGGCACACTGTGGCGGGCACATTCATTTACAAGCCTGCCGGCCAAAGAGAGACCCCAAACACGCTTCCTGCACAGCTCTAGGCAGCCGCAAAATTCGCCACTGGCCGCCTCGGCGCGCTGCGCGGGGCTGGGCGTCCCCAGCCACCCGCGCGCGCGCGCGCGGAGACCCACCGGTCTCCTAAGAATGGGTGGTGCTGCTGCAAAACCAGCGCTGACACGCAAGGACACTCACGACTCTTCCACGGCGCCCGAGATCTTCTTCTTCAGCTCCTCCACGTCCGCCTTCAGCTCCTCGCGGCTCGACTGCGCAGCGCGGCGCGCGACGGCCCCTCAGCACGACCGGCATAGAGAAGACAGCACAGCAACGTCCCGCGGTGTTTTTGTTCACATTCGACACAGGCACGCAGCGCTTGTGACGCGTGTGCACTGTTGCGCCTGATCATCACCCGGTCGTCTGCACTGCATGCCGCGCCTGGCCGAAGGGTGAACTCAGCTGAGCATACCCGCCACAGGCTGGAGCGTGATCACACCTTGAACAGCAGGTAGCGGTAGACAAACCACGCCGTGTAGCCCAGGCCGACGAGCTCCAGCAGCTTCGGCAGCTGCGCAAGGCGCGCACACGCAAGCCAAGCTGTAAGAAATCGATCAGCAAGCAGCAGGCCCTTCTTACACAGCGATACAACCAAGCAGATCTGGTAAACGCGATAACGGTAACGGCCCAAGAGGCAGAGCAGCGTCATCGCCATGGCACCATGGTTGCTTGCTCAGGAGCATCGGGCGCTCACCAACGGCACGCTGTTCACGGCCGACACGAGGGTGGACGACAGCCACAGCGCCACCACCGCGCCAACGACGTAGACCGCCACGGACGTCTTGTTCTCCACACGGTCCCACTGCCACCCGGTGGTGCTGCCGGGTGAGCAGCTCGGCTTTGGCATGCCTGCAGGGCGCGTGGGAGCCGGCCTGCACCCCAGCTACGATCAGCGGCAACGCCTCGCACCTTGGTCTGCAAGTCCTTGACAATCTGGTCGACATCGACCTCTGTCTTCTCTGTCTCATAGGTAGCCCTCACAGCCACGCTCCTGGGCGCCCTGGCCACCTGCGTGGCCCGCAACACGTTCCAGCAGCCACCGGGCACGCTGCAGCACCTGGCCGCAGGCTCGGCGACCGAGCGCCTCCGCGCTGGTCCGCAATCCTGTAATTGCGGATCGGTGCCGAGCAGCAGGCAGCGCTGCACCCCCAGGCATGGCGCTGGGCCGCGCACCGGCGCCAGCGGCAGTGCCAGGCAGCGGCCTGTGAAGGCGGAGCGCGCAGACGCGCACTTTGCCGCCGCGCTGCGGCGGACCGGCAGCGCGGTGAGGGAGAGAGTGATGGCAGCCATTGTGCAGCAAAAGGGGGGTGAAGAGGCGGCGTTGGTTGTACAGTTTGAGCAGATGGTGCGCAACGGAGAGGCAGATCTGCAGGCACACCCTGAAGGCCAGGGCAAATGCAGGGTCTGGCAGCGCATTGCTCCCGCATGGGAGCCGTCGTAGAGTGTGGTATAATTGTGGTCTGAGCGCGGTGTTTGCTGGTGCCAGCACAGCTACACGTGCTCCGTGTGCATTATTACATCTCCCATAAGTGCTCTCTAAACCTACCCAAAGCATGTGCAGTGCGTGGCGCCGAGGGGGCGGCGCGCTACCTAGAGCGGGCCTGGCGCCCTTGTAAGGATACAAACGCGTAATCTACACAGGTCGCGGCGCAGGTATAGTTCAGGAGGCCCGCTGAGCGCGCGACAGCCCGCTGTGCTGCCTGCGCAGGCCGGGGTGAGCATGGGGCCAAGCTGACAGGGCGGCGGGCAGGGCCGTGCCTCGAGGACTGAGTCTGCGCATAGGCAGCCCCACTTGAAAGACCCCGAAAAATTGAGTACTACTAGTGCTCACTGGGCGACCGCCCCGTGCCGCGCTGCATGGCGCGCGTCACGTAAGCGGGCCATTATGCCGCTCCCCTGATATTCGGCCACCGCGGCTGCAGCGGCACGCCTGCACGCATGCGGGCACCCTGCCAGGAGCGGGCCCCGTGCATGCATGATGCGCGGGCCTGGGAGCGCGAGCAGCCCGCCCGCCCACCCGGGCGCGACCTCGGGACACCTGCGAGCTCCCGCGCTCTCCGTATATACTGTCGCAGCCGCAGCTGCCGCAGCCGCAACAGCGCCCGATGCGGCAGGCAGGCGCGCAGGTGCCCGCCCGGGCGCGCGCGCCGTCAGCACAGCGGGTCGCGCCGGCCAGGCCAGCCGCGCGCATGCCTCACACCCACAGTCACATGAGGCTGTCGGTGAAGTCCATGCGCACGACGGCCTGCAGCGTCTTGATGAGCGCGCGAAGGCCGGCCACGAAGTTTGCGTCGGTCTTGCCGTCGGACGCGAACGTGTGCGCAAAGTCGACGAGGCGCACGCTCAGGCGCGCGTCGGCCGCGTCCGCCACGTCGCCCTCGTAGATCAGCAGCACGCTGCTGGAGTAGAAAAAGAACTCGCGCTGCTCCTGCGCGGGGCAGGCGCGCCCTGCTGAGAGCGTCTAAGGATAGGGTCAGGGTGAGGGTTAATGACGGGGGTTAGGGTAAGTTGCAGCCAGCGTCGCTGCGTGCTGATCTGCGCGCATGGCCGCCCAAGGTAATTCAACCGCGCCCGAGTCCGCACCAGCCTGGCCACAAGTGCGTGCAGGTGCTACCGGCGCTTCTGGAATACGATACGAGCTCACCTCAGCTCTCTGCAACGCGCCCCTCAGCGCCGCTCTCATGCTTCCACCTCCTGCTGTGGCAACCTGCACTGCCGCTTGAGCTGCCGGCAGCCCTTTGGACTCCGCCCCACACACTGGGGACGCCTGCTGTCGGCGTCCAGTGCACGCAAACCGCCTCGAGCTGCCTGAGCCGCCAGGCGCGCCGCTCGGAGGCGCCGGACGCCAGCGCATGCGCCCGTGCCAGAACAGGCTGGCGGCCGAGCCAGATTGGGCGGGCCGCGCGCGCGCGCGCCTGGAACCAGGCCTCCAGCTCCTTGAGCTGCGCGATTGCGCCGCGCGCGCCGCCGTACACGTCTGCCGGCCGCAGGCCCGCCTCGTTGTTGGCAAAGCGCAGCAGCGCCTTGTTCACGCCCTCCGGCGGCAGCGCCTTGCACCAGCGCTTGCTCGCGCGCCAGTACCCGCGCTGGCACTGCCGGTACACCTGCGCGAGGGCGGGTTTTCTTTGGTTGTTGGATTTTACCCTGTCTGACGCGACAGGCCCGGGCGGTCAGCTGGGCATGCCCCGCCATGGCAGCAGTCAGTCAGGCAGTCCTGGGGTAGCAGCTGATTTTGCACCCCACGTTGCAAGGGCGCCACCAGCCACGGCCTGTGTGCTCGGCTGGTCTGGCAGCGAGCGCTGCGAGGTCGGCGCCGGCGGATGCGGGCGCGCCTGCATGCCGCAGACTTTGAAGCCCAGCGTCGCCTGCGTCGTGGCGGCGTCCTTGAGCTGGCAGCGCTGGATGTACGCCGCGTCGCCGCTGGGGTACCAGGTCCGGAAGCCGACCTTGATGTCGCAGATCGAGGGCCGCCGGTAGTGCCGCGCGACGTCCTCCAGCGCGACCAGCTGCCGCCCGCCCGCCTCCACGATGCCCACTGCGGGGCCGCAGCCACAACAGGCAGGCTCAGGACGCACGGTGGCGCAGCGTTGCGCCGAGTCGCTGCCCGCCCGACACTAGAATGGCTGCCGATGCAAGGTCGCATCTGACAACCAGGGCAAGCCTCACGTGAAGTGCACGTTGACGCGTCTTCTGACATGGGCATTGACATGCACGTTGCTGACGCTTCTTCTCGTGTCCGCTGTGGGGTTCCGAGCCTCTGTGTGCGGCGCACTCGTGTGACAGCCCAGCATCCAAGTGTGCGGAGTGCGCGCGGTGGTGGAGCTGGAGGGAGTGCAAGGTGTAGCGGGCGCACAGAAGTTGGGGATGGCGCGCAGCAGCACCCCGTTCCGCGCCACGAACGGCCGCTCCGCCCAGCGCTCGGCCTCGCCGTCGGCCGCGCGCCCGCTGCTGGACACCGCGCCATCGGCCGCGCTGGCCAGCGGCTCTGCCGAGGCACAAGGCGCGTCAGACCGCGCCCGCTGCACCGCACGTACCGTGTGTGTCTCGCGTGACGCACTTGGACGCTAGACACGGAGCTACCACCTTCCCGTGTATGGAGCGCTTTACGCTTCACAACCTACACTGCTCAGTCTGGGTTGGCTCTCTGAGATTGTAAAGTGCTCGCTTGGTATGCGCGCTTGCGCCCTTGCGTCAGTGCTCTTGCTGCGCTGTGAGAAGAGCGCTACAGGCATAACAAGCACTGTGCCAGTGTCTGCTCCACGGCTCACAGTATCGCCGGGACTCCTTGTTTAGAGCGCGTATGACCTTGCTGCCTCCACGCTTGTGCCGCAGTGCGCCGGCTGGTCACGCTTGACACAGCAGGCTCGCTCGGGGCTGCGGGAGAAGCACGGACCGACGCGCGCCAGCTGCGGGCGCACCCGCGGCGCCGTTCGCGCGCGTCACGAGCCGCGTGCTCGCCTCCGTGTCGACCTCCAGCTGTATGCGCTCGTAGAACTCGCGCTCGCGCCGCCCACGCGGCCCGCCCTGCTCACGCGCCAGGCGTCACTTATGCTTGCCGCACCGGTCTGGCGCACTTGCCTGTCAGACTGGTCGAGCGCCGCGACAAGCAGCTCCGCATCTTCGCCGCAGGGGCGCCGCACACTCAGACCGGCGCGGGCGCGGCCAGATACTGGCCAGATACCGGTCAGATACTGCGTGCGGGTCGTCGGGCGTGAATATTCTGCGCCGTGTCGGGGCGGCGCGGAGCGCGCCCCGCTCGACACGCAGCAGCGTGCACGCCTTCACACACGCACGCACCGGCTGGGCTGGCGGTCAGGCCGGGCCGTGACCAAACCGTGGGCATGCAGCTACATTTATACTCTCGACACACCCAGTCGCAGGACGCTCGCCCACAGTGCGCCTGCACAGCGCCGCGCCTCTGTAGAGCCTGCAAGGACCCCACATGGGCCCGGGAGCAAGCTACGGAATACCCTACGCCACATACCCGTGGGAAACTACACCGACCCGTCATGCTCCCGCCCGAGGCGCCCCCGCAGCAGGTCCGCCGCCTGCCTCGTGCACGTGCGCGCGTCACAGCGCGTTTCTAGGGCGGCGCGGTCAACGCACAGGCGCGGTATATGCCCACGCACCTGCAGCGGCTTGTAGAAGTGGCCTGCATCGTCCACAAGCGAGCCGGCTTTTCCCTCTGCACACAGACGCGGCCTTCAGTGCCCGGGCCCCGTGGTGCGGGGCGCCCATGACCGACATCTCAGACACCGCGCGAAAGGAGTTTGGCGTGGGCGCCACCTTCAAACAGGTGGCCGGCGACCTGCGCGCCAGCAGCAGCGGTCAGTGAAGGGCCTCAGCGCAGCACCCATGCAGGCATGGCGCTGCGGCGCGGCCAATCTGCATGTGGCGCGGCAACGCCGTGGTGCTCGGGCCGGCGGCGCGCCTGGTGCTTGCAAGGCCGGAGAGCGAGCTCTTCTTTGGCCCGGATGAAGGCCTTGCTCATAGGCGCGCCGCCAGCCGCGCCGACCGCCCGGAGAGCGCGCTTCGCGGCCGCCCTCAGCGCGCGCCCCTGCCGCCTCCTTGACTCTGCAGCTCAGCAGCCGAAAGAAATATGAATTTTTCGTGAACGCCAGACGTGGGAAGCTTGTCCTCAATGACCGCGAGGCTCGGCGTAGCTAGCCAGAAGAGCCAGGGTCAGGCCTGGGTTTGGAGCTCTGACTTGGAAGAAGAGAGTGTATACACAAGACGAGGAAGGGCCTTTATATAAACTGGTTTGCCACAGGCACGGTAAGGCGCGCAGCAGGGCCGCCAGGGCTCCAGGCGCGATGCACAGCGAGGCGGTCGACCCGTCGAGCACGTGCGCATGCGGGGGGCAGCAGGATGCGCAGGCGATAGTGTACGTCAACGGCAAGCTGCACAAGCTACCGGAGGGCCGAGCGGAGGTCACCTTGCTCGCGTACCTGCGCGGTGCGCCATGGCCAGCGGGCGAAAGAGGCGGAACTCGTAAGCGTGTCAACGTGACAGCCTATGTTTACCCGTGGACAGTCTGCATCAAGCATATTATATAACAAGTTGCATGACTCCTTGTGTGCGCCGCGCGTCAAGCAGAAGCAGCCTGCGCCTACCGCGCAGAGCAGCACCTGAAACTAGGTTTGTCTGTGGTGAGCGCGGCTACGGCGCGCGCACTGTGTGCCGCAGTGTCCGGCGAGGTGCCTCGCTGCCCGCCCGAGACGCGCTCGCCTGGCGTGCAGAGCAAGGCCTCACCGGGACCAAGCTGGGCTGCGGCGAGGGCGGCTGCGGCGCGTGCACGGTCATGGTGTCCAGCGAGGCGGACGGCGAGCTGTGGCACCGCTCCGTCAACGCGTGCCTGGCGCCGCTGTACAGCATGGAGGGCATGCACGTCGTCACCGTGGAGGGTGCGCGCGACCCGGGCGACGTGGCCTGCAGCGCCGGCGGCGTAGGCTGCTGTGTGCCCTGCGGTGCTGTGCGGCGCGGAGGGTTGGGCGCACGGGTCACTGTGCAGGGCGCGGGCGGGGGCGGGCTGTGCGACTCGCTGAAAGTTATTGCAGGCGCATGCCCGCTGCGGCCCTGCCATTGCCCGCCGGCCACTCGCGCCTGGAGGCCGGCGCGGAGCAGAGCAGCGCATAGCGCACAGGCGCCTGCTGGTCACTCGCGCCTGGAGGCCGGCGTGGAGTAGAGCAGCGCATCACGCACAGGGCGCCGGGGGGAGGGCGGCGCAGAGCGCAGAGCCCGTGCGGGCGGGGTGTGCGGCCGCGCGGCGGTGACGGGCGCGGGGCAGGCATCGGGGATAGAGCCAAGCCTCTTAGCCTGGGGGCCGTAACCCTGCCCTTAACCCTTTTGGCTCTTGCGTGCGCAGGCATCGGCAATACGCGCGACGGGCTGCACCCGGTGCAAGAGCGCCTGGCTAAGCCTAGGCCCTATTCCTCACCCTTCCTTTTCTTGGCCCTGCGCGCGCAGGCATCGGCAACACGCGCGACGGGCTGCACCCGGTGCAGGAGCGCCTGGCGCGCGCGCACGGCTCGCAGTGCGGCTTCTGCACGCCCGGCTTCGTGATGAGCATGTACGCGCTGCTGCGCTCGCGGCCGGCGCCGCCCTCCGAGGCCGACATTGAGGAGAACCTGGCCGGCAACCTGTGGTGCGCCCAGGGTAGGGTTTAGATGAATAGGGTGCGAGCTATAGCTTCTAGGGCGCTCTGGCGGCAGGCGGTGCTCTAGCGGCACGGCTGCCTGCCCTTTTCGGAGAGGTGCTGGTCGACCTGCCAGCGCGGCGTCGCCCGGTTGGTCACCTGCGGGCCGTCGCCTGTGTAGGCGCACGCCTCCGAGTGAGGTGCGGCACGCGGCGGCCATTGCAGAGCGGCGGAGGAGCCCGAAGCGTCATCGCAGGGTTTGACGGAGGGCCTGACGCGCCCGGGGCGCGCAGCCGCTGCACGGGCTACCGGCCCATCCTGGACGCCTTCCGCGTGTTTGCCAAGGCTGAGCCGCGCGCGTACACGGAGGACGCCATCGCAGCCAGCCGCGCGCGCGCCGAGCCTGACCCTGACCCCGGGCGTAACCCTGACCCTGACCCTGGCCAGGCAGAGCCGCCCGCCGGGCGGCCCGCCGCGCAGGGCGCCGTGGCCGGCAGCCCGGCCGCCGTGGCCAACGGCGGCGCGCAGCGCGCTCCGCGCCTGGCGGGCGGCGCGGCGCGCGGGCGGCCGGCGTGCGACGCGGGCGACTGCGGCGGCGGCGACGGCGGGCGCTGTCAGCGCGACCGCGGCGGCCAGGTACGCGCTCCCTGCGGCGCGGCGCGCAGGGCCGCGCACGCCCGGGCAGCCTGCCGCGGGCCTAGCGAGCACTTGCGCTGCCTGCGCGCTCACAGACACTGTCCAGCCATGGGCGGACACTCTGGGGCGCATGCAGCGGCCTCCTCGTCCTTGCACTGCCAGCGGCTCTATGCGAGTGCCAGCCGGGCCGCCCGTCCGCAGGCCACACAGTTTCCGGGGCACCTGGCTGACCGGGCACCGGCCTTGCCCTCCCAGCCTCTCACGCCCGGGCTAAAGCACTGGCCCCGCGCCCGCGCAGCTGGGCAATACCATGCATGAACGCGCCGGCATGGGCTGCTGTGGTAGCACATGCCAAAGCCTCGCGCGCTAGGAGATGCGAGCCAGGGCGTCATGCCAGCGTGTGTGCGCGCAGGTCTGCCCCAGCACAGGGCTGCCCTGCGAGTGCAGCTCGGCGCCCTGCGCGCGCCCGGCCGCCAACGGCAGCGCGAGCCCTGCGGAGCACGGCGGTGGCGGCGCTTGCAATGGCACAGCGGCCAACGGCCACAGCCCCGCAGCTCAGGGCGGCGAGCGGGGCGGCGGCGGCGCGCATCCGGCAGCAGCCGGCGGTGGCGCTGCGCCCGGCGGCAAGGGCGGCGGCGGCGGCGTGAAGTGGGCGTATGCGAACGGCAGCGCAGACCCCAGGGATCATGGCGCTGCGCACCGCGCGCGCGTGAGCAGCGCCGCGGACGCCCCCGAGGGCGACGGGGCCGCTGGCGCGGAGCGCGACGGGGCCGCCGACGCGGGCGCGCGCGGCGGCGGCGGCAGCGCCGAGCTGGTCATCAGCAGCAGCGCGGACAAGCTGGCGCTGGGCGGCGGCGCGGGCTACGCGCGGCCGAGCGCAGAGCCGCTGTTCCCGGCCGCGCTGCGCGGGCGGGCGCACGCGCCGCTGTGCCTGCCGGGCGCGGCGGCCACCTGGCACAGGCGCGGCCAGGGTCTGTGCATTAGGGTAGCTGTGCGCCTGCCGGGCGCGCTGGACTCGCGGCACGCTCGCAGTGGAGCTTTCAGACTCGAGGTATGGCAGCGTTTGGCTGCTGCATCATGGGCGCGTACGCCTGTGAGGTTGGTCACGCGCTCAGTAGCACCATTGTTCAAGTGTGTTCAAACTCGGCCGCCTTCCCAATCAGGGTGACAGGTCATTTGGCGTGCCACATGGTGAGAGTGGGAACCAGTGGCTTGGCGCGCCGCCAAGGCCTGAAGGCTGCACTGACAGGGCATTTTTGGGCAGGCCGACGACGCTGGCGGCGCTGCTGGCGCTGAAGCGCGCGCACCCGGACCTGCGCATCGTGGGCGGCAACACCGAGGTGGGCATCGAGGTGAAGTTCAAGGCGGCGCGGTACCGCCACCTGGCGGCGCCCACGCACATCCCGGAGCTCATGCGCCTGGAGGCGCGCACCTGCCGGGCACGGCGGGCGCGGCGGGCGCGGCGGGCGCGGCGGGGCTAGCACCACGCCGTTTGAATGCTTGGTTGAAGCTGCGCTATGCTTCAACGGCACCCGCAGTGCCATGTGTCGGCCCGCATAGACACGGCCGAGTGCATGCTGCAAGCTGGGGGCCGCAGGCCGAGGCGTGCGCGGGCGCAGGCGCGCGCCGCCGCGCTGCGCCGCAGCGGGCTTGCGTGTGGCTCAGCGTGACTTGCCGACCGTGGTGTGAACTTTAGCCCTACCACACGCGCTGCCGGGCGGATGTACGGGCGCTGGTGACGGACGCGGCGCTTGAGAGATATCTGGCCGTGGCGGTCACGCTGATGCGTCTGCAGGCGCGTACCCTGCCCAAACCCCTGCTGAGCGCCTGCGGCGGCGCAGGTAACGGACGCGGCGCTCGAGGTGGGCGCGGGCGTCACGCTGTCGCGCCTGCAGGCGCGCCTGGCCGACCTGGTGGCCGCCGGCGCGGCGCACGAGACCGGCGCCTTTGCGGCGCTGCTGGAGCAGCTGCGCTACTTTGCGGGCGTGCAGATCCGCAACGTCGCGACCGTGGGCGGGTGCGGGGCGCTCAAGCTCTCGTTGTGCTTCAGCACCTGCGTTGCACGCCATGACTGCAGGACATCGTACCCGCGACCCACCATCATGTGGGCCGCGCGACATGCAACTTTCCTTGATGCATTTTCAGGTATGTCCAGGTTGCCTGGGGGTGCGAGGAGCGTCACGCTGGCCCTGGCGCCCCTGAGCGAGCGGCGTGGGATGACAGGAACATCGTGACGGGGAGCCCCATCTCCGACATCAACCCGCTGTACATGGCTGCCGGCGCGGTGTTCACCATCGCGGCGGAGGGGAGCCCCACGCGCGAGGTGCTGCGTCCCGCGCCTGCGCGACGCATTGCCTTGTGCTTGCGCCCCAGGACTGCCTTGCCTTGGTTGTAACCTGCAGGCAACCTATCGGTTCTTAGCCTTTTACGAGTGTTGGAGGCAAGGACAATTTCGCATGACTATTTGCTGAGCACAAATGCCGCAGCCCGTCAGCTTTCAACAAGCGTTGCCCATTTCTGGGAACCAGCCGACAAACCCGCGCTAGGGTAGATCCCCTAACCCTGCACCGCAGGTGCGCGCGGCCGACTTCTTCCTGGGCTATCGGCGCGTCGCGCTGGCGCCACACGAGGTGCTGCTGCGCGTCGCCGTGCCCTTCATGCGGCGCCACGAGTTCGTGCGCGAGTTCAAGCAGGCGCACCGGCGCGACGACGACGTGGCCATCGTCAACGCGGGCATGCGCGCGCGCATGCGCCGCAACCTTGCGGGTGCGGCGCGCCGGCGCCCGCGCTGTGACGCACGCGTCGGCGCGTATGCGCGCCGCCCGGATCCATGCCCCGCCCTTGCTCGCGCGGCCGGCTCGTGTGTGCGGCGGATTCCGTGAGCGCCTGTTCAGCTCAGGGGCAGCTCTTCTACTGCAGGGCAAGCACGTTCCGTGATTTCTCACGCGCTCAAATCATGATCCCTCAGCACGCCAGGACGGCAGGCAGCCGCACGACCGTGCAGACCATGGCATGTGAGCAGATACGAGCGTTGGGTTAGGATTAGTATCAAGGGCAACGCCCGGCGGCGCAGGCGACTGGAAGGCCGACGAGGTGGCGCTCGCGTTCGGCGGCGTGGCGCCCGTCACCGTCATGGCGCCCGCGGCCGCGGCCGCGCTGACCGGGCGCCCGTGGACCGAGGCGACGCTGCGCGAGGCGGTGGCCGCGCTGGCGCAGGACATTGCCATCGCGCCGGACGCGCCGGGCGCGCCGCCCGTCGCCCGTTGCCGTCGGCAGCGCCCGCGCGGCGGCTCGTCGGGCTCGACGCGGGCCCTGCGTTGCGCAGCGGGTGGTTGTCGAGCTGGGGAGGCCGGACTGTGGTTTTTACTCTTGCGTGGTGTGCTGCAGAGTGCCAAGCATCATGCAGCACTCTTGTAGCACACTCATCCTCCTGCAACAGGGGTTACAACTGATAGACGAGCGTGTACAGCCTATGAAGCCATGGCGCAACAGCCATGGGTTGCACATGCAGCGGCAGCGCGGCGGAGTGCTGGCGCCCGCATGCCATAGATGCCACTGGAGCCCCAGCGCTCACATGCGAGCGCGCGCGCGCGCAGGCGGCATGGTGGAGTACCGGCGCTCGCTGGCGGCCTCGTTCCTGTTCCGCTTCTTCGTGGACGTCGCGCTGCGCCTGGAGGCGTCGGAGCCGAGCTTCACGCTGCCGCTGCCGGCCAGCTTCGCGAGCGCGGCCGGCCGCTTCGCCCGCCCGCCCGCGCGCGGGCTGCAGTACTACGCGCGCGCGGGGCAGGACGCCGTGGTCGGCGCGCCGCACCGGCACCTGGCGGCCGACATCCAGGCACGCGCCCCGCGCAGGGGCCCGCGCGGGCGCCGCCGGCGCAGGGCAGGCTGGTGCCGGCGCCAGAGGTGGCGCGGGCTTCGTCGTCTGGCTGCAGGCCGCGCGGCGCGCCAGACGGGACCCTGCCGACTGCTGTCGGCACAGGCCAGCAAGGCGATGCTGTGGCTCACGCGCCGCAACGGGGCCTGGCCGCGGGTGTTCGCCCGATGCGCCGCGCAGGACCCCGGGGGCGTGCTGGTCGTGCTGGTGCTGCCGAGCACAGGGCCGTGTGTGTCATGCCTGATGCTTGGCTGGAGAGCCGCGGGCGCTGGTGGTCTCGACGGCTGCGGCGCGGGCGACGGGCGAGACCGCGCACGCGGGTGCCCTGCCGCACAGCAGGTAGTAGGTAAGGTTTAGGGTTGAAACACTACCTGATCATGCGGGCCGCAGCGCAGGTCACGGGCGAGGCGGTGTACACGGACGACCTGCCGCACACGCCCAACCTGCTGCATGCCGCGCTGGTCAAGAGCGCGCGCCCGCACGCGCGCATCCTGGCGCTGGACCCCGGGCCCGCGCTGCAGGTGCGCGCGCGATCCCGTGCGCGCTTTCGCGTGAGCGTCCGCGCAGTCGCTCCGCCCTGAAAGAGGCCGCTGCGGGCGCCGTGGCCGGGGTGGCGCGCCCGGCCTGACAGGCGCCCTGCGTGACAGCAGCGCGGCGATTGGCGGGGGCGCCTGGCGTCGCTCCTGCACAGTGTTCGAGATAGCAGCCCGCAGTCCCTCCCCTACCGCGCTCCGTAGGCCTTGTTAGTGATGGCTCTCGTTATAAGTCACCTGTCCAATGGTTCGGCATGCACATGGTTGGCCGCTTGGCACGCGTGGCCCAGCGGTGTTTCAGCTCCGAAAGAGATTTGCCGCTCCACAGGGAGCCGCCTCATAGGGCCGCTTCATAGGTCCGCTTCATAGGGCCGCTTCATAGGACCGCTTCCTAGGGCCGCTTCACAGGGCGCGCGCGGGGCAGGTCGGCGGCGTGGTGGGCTTCTTTGGCGCACGCGACGTGCCGGGCAGCAACATGATCGGGCCGGTGCTGCACGACGAGGAGCTCTTCGCCACGCGCCGCGTGACGTGCGTCGGCCAGGCGCGCCTGAACCCCCCCCGGCGGGGTCGTGCTGCGAGCGGGGGCCCCCCACGGCGGCTCGGTGCTGGCTGGGCTGGAGGCCGGAGCGCGCGCATTGCCGCCAGCCAGGCTTGCATAGGAGGTGGTGCTGATGGGGGCGGAGCGAGCGGGGTCCAGGTATACCCTGCCGGCATGCGCAGCGCGCGGGGACCGCCACCCGCCCTCCGCCTGCGTCGCTGATTGCGCGTGGAGAGCGCGCATGCCAGGCGGTTTGCGGCGGGCCCCGCCCTGTCTGCCAGCCTGACGCAGGGCCGCCGCGCCTGCTGCCGCCAGATGCTGGGCGTGGTGGTGGCGGGCACGGAGGCGGCGGCGCGCGAGGGCGCGGCGGCCGTGGCCGTGCAGTACGCCGACCTGCCGGCCGTCATGAGCATCGACGACGCCGTCGAGGCCGGCAGCATGTATGAGGCGCGCGCCCGACTCGCACCGCACGCCCGCCGCGCGTACGCCCTTGGTTGCGCGCAGCATCGCATATCGTTGGGTCGCCGCGCTGGACGCGTCTGCTCTGTCGTGTGTCTGAAGAGTGCGCTGTCAGCCAGAGCTTGTGCCCGGGACTGCTGGGCAGGACGCAGGCCGGCACCGCCACTTCTCGCTGTGGCGGCGGCACGGTGCGCTCTGGGCGCGTCATGCAGCCGGATGAGGCCCACAGAGGAACGTCAAAGGAGCGGCTGCGCTTCATGCGTCGCGAGCGCGGCCCATGTGCTGCTCCGACGAATCCTGCTTGCTGGTACAGGGCCAGGGCCACACCATCGAGTGCGGCAACCTGGACGAGGCATGGGCGGACTGTGCGCACATCGTGGATGGCACCGCCTACATTGGCGGCCAGGTGCGGCGGCACGCTGCTGAGGCTTGCAGCGCTTTGACCCGACAGGGCCTGGTGTGCGGCAAAGCAGTGTGCGCCATGTCTCCAGCTGGCGTCGTGCATCGGAGGGGGCGCGCTTCGCCTCTGATGAACTGAATTTGTAGCCCGCCAAAGAGCGCGCGCGGCTGCCGCCCCGATGAGCAAGCGACAGCGTGGCGCCATTCAACGCCAGGCACAATGTGCTCCATGTCCTAAACGGGCGCCTGCACAGGTGCCTGTGATGTCAGGGCCGCACGGGCCCGAGCGGGGTCTGTCCGCGCGCCGCCAGGAGCACTTCTACCTGGAGCCCAACTGCTCGCTGGTCGTGCCGGGCGAGGGCGACGAGGTGACGATCATCTCATCCACGCAGGCGCGGCGCCCGGCGCGAGCGGTCAGCTCTCAGGGCATAGTCATTGGGCGGGACTGGGTTGCTGCGTTATGCGCGCAGGGCTCTGCCTGCAGCCAGGCTGCGCTGCGTCATGCTGGTACGGTAGGTGACGTTGCGGCGGTCCAGCCCGAGCGGCTGTCACCGCCCGAGCGGGCCGCTGCGGCCCGCACGCACACGCCAGGGTCTGGCTGCAGCGCCGCCAGCCGCCGCGCCAGTGCGGCGTGTGTGTGCGCGGCGGCGTGCTCCGGCGTGGGCAGCTGCACCCGGGCAGCAGCTGATTGGGGTTAGGGTAGGACCATATCAATACCCTAACCAAGAAGAGCGGCCCCTGGCCGGACGCGCAGGGCCCGGCCAAGAACCAGAACATGGTTGCGCACGTGCTGGGCCTGCCCGCGCACAAGGTTGTCAGCCGGACCAAGCGCCTGGGCGGCGGCTTTGGCGGCAAGGAGACGCGCTCAGTGCCGATCAGGCGCGCGCCCGCAGCGGCCGCGCACGCTGCGGGCAGCGCCCCGTGAGCAGTTTGTTGCCTGCTTGGTCCTCTTGCGCACAATGTGCTCCTGCAGGGCAGCAGCGCGTGCTTGCATGCTGCAGCAAACACCGTATTTCAAATGCTGGTTAAACAGTTTGGAGTCATCCTTGCCCTGTCGCTGTGAGGGCGCGCTGACGGCCGGGCGCGGACGGGCAGCTGCGCGGCGGCGGTGCCCGCGTGGCGCCTGCGGCGGCCGGTGCGGCTGGTGCTGGACCGCGACGAGGACATGCAGACCACTGGCCACCGCCACGCGTTCAAGGCCACGTACAAGGCGCGCCCTTTGACTCCACAAGAGGGTATGACCCTAACGACCCAAGCGGATGGGGTCCCCCCGTGCTCAAAATTGCGTGATATAGCCACGATATAGCCACTAACAAGGCGCGCCCGCGCGCGCGCGCCGCCCGCGAGCGATGCGCGCACACCCGGCCGTGCGCGCGGTCCACGGCCGCGCCCGGCGCGTCGCCGCCGCGCACGCGCTAGCTGCTTCCCCCAGCGACGGCCGGCGGGCGGCCTCCGGGGCTGGCGCGGCGCGGCGGGCGCGCTGCCAGCGGCGCGCGGGGCTACCCCTACCCTACCATTGCCCTGCTTAGTGCGGGGCGCGGCCGCGCAGGTGGGCTTCACCGCGGAGGGCCGCGTGCTCGCGCTGCAGCTGGACCTGTTCAGCAATGCAGGGAACAGCCTGGACCTGTCCACGTCCATCATGGACCGCGCGCTGGTGCACAGCGACTGCGCGTGCGCGCCCCGCGCGCCCGCCCGCCCGCCCGCCTGGCCGCGCGATTGGGGTAAGCACACTTGCGCGGCAGCGGGGCAGTCCTAGCACAACCTAGCCCAGGGCCTCCGTCCTGCCCAATGTGAATGCATGGAAGCGGGGTGTCCCCCGGCGCGGGGCCTCGCTCCAGCAAGAGCGGCGCACACAGCACGCGCCTCAGCACACAGCCGCCGCTCAGGTCGCGACTCCGCCGCCGCCTGGTCGATCAGCTCCTATCAGGCTGCAGCGCTGCGCGCTGCCTGCCAGCGATGCGCGCACCGCCACGCGGCGGCCGCGACCGCCACCTGCTCGTCGGAGCGTGGCACTTGACCGGGGATAGCGGCGCCGGCGCCGGGCGGCGCGCTGAGCCCGGAGCGCGGCGCGGCGCGCAGGTACAAGATCCCCAACCTGCGCGCGGTGGGCCACGTGTGCCGCACGAACCAGGCGTCCAACACCGCCTTCCGCGGCTTCGGCGGCCCGCAGGCGCGCGCGCTAGGTTTAGCCCTACCCTAGCGCTTGCGACCTGCCGCGCCGCATGACGGTGGCGCGCCGAGGCGCGCGCGCGCGGTGCCGGCGGCCGCACCGGGCCCCGGCGTGCTTGCGGGCGATCGCAGTCATGCGGCCCCGCGCTCCTTGCGCCGGCCTGTGCAGCCGGCCTGCCTGCCTGGCGCCGCGGAGCAGCTGCAGGGTCGGCTGGCGCAGCCCGGGGCGGTATATAGCAGCGCGGTGTTGGCGCTTGTCTTACTAGCCTGACTTGTCCTGTCCCGCGCAGGCGGTGATAGCGCGAGCCCTTTGATGCCTTAAGCCCCTCAGAAGCCCTAACATCCTGCCCCGCGCAGGCGATGATGGTGGCAGAGATGTGGGTGGACCACATCGCGCGCACGCTCGGCCGGCCGCCCGAGGCCATCCGCGAGCTCAACTTCTACCGCGAGGGCGACACCACGCACTTTGGGCAGGTCCTCGAGGGCTGCCAGGCGCGCCGGCGGCCTCCGTCTTGCCCAAAGACCCTGCAGCTGCGGCGCAGGGTCTCGCGCCCTGCACGCATCCCCGAGCGCGAAGCGCGGACTGCCGTGCCGGCCGCTGACGGCATGCGCCGCGCGGCTGTCGAGCCCGCTGTGGGGCCGCTGGAGCGGCGCTGCGGCCTTGCCAGGACGGCTGTGTATAGCCGATTGATTGCACTACCCCTAGGGCCCTGCAGCAAGGGCGCCCAGCGGACGGCCTGACCATGGGCGCGTCGTTCCGGTAGCCTGAGCCGCGCGCGCCGCGCGCTGCAGGTGCAGCGCGTGTGGGACCTGGCGCTGCGCAGCGCGGGCGGCCTGGCGGCGCGGCGCGCCGCGGCGGACGCGTTCAACGCGGGCAGCCGCTTCCGCAAGCGCGGCCTGGCCGCCGTGCCCACCAAGTTTGGCATCTCCTTCACAACCAAGTTCCTGAACCAGGCGCGCCCCTGCGCGGCAGCGCAGGGTTGACCTTAGCGTGGCGGCGCCGCGCCGCAGTGCTCCGTTCACACAGGGTGGCACGAGCACAGTCAGCGGTGCCAAAGACTGGGCCAGTGCCCGTGTTGTTGACACATGGCGGCGAGGTTGCCTGGTCGCACAGCCATACTGGCTTGCAAGAGCACCACGTGATGCGGTCGCATGATCCAGTCGGTACGTGTGTACAGGCACAGCTGCCTGTTTCTCTGCTCGAGCCGCTCCAAACATGGACGCAGCGCTCGGCAGGCCGGCGCGCTCGTGCACGTCTACACCGACGGCACGGTGCTGCTGACGCATGGCGGCGTGGAGATGGGCCAGGCGCGCGCGCGCCATGCACCTGTCCCGGGCCTGCTGTGCGGCTCCTGCCAGGGGCCCACGCGCATCGCGCAGGCGGGCGAAGCCGGTTCTGGAGCACCTGGTGGCTGTGTGGGCCCGCTCTGCCGCCGACAATGATGGCGGTGTCTGGAGGTGAAAAGTGGCTGCATGCACTGGCGCGCGAGGCTGGCAAGCCCATGGGCGGATGTCTCGTCGGACTTAGGACTTTGGGTTGGAACCCTATGGTAGGGCCTAGGGCGACGCCTGCCGGCGCGCCGCGCGCAGGGCCTGCACACCAAGGTGGCGCAGGTGGCGGCGGCCGCGCTGGGCCTGCCGCTGGCCGGCGTGTATGTCGCCGAGACGGCCACCGACAAGGTGCCCAACGCCAGCCCGACCGCCGCGTCCGCGTCGTCCGACATGTACGGCGCGGCCGGTGCGCGCCCGCCCGCAGCAGTGCCTCGTGATGTGCCTTGCATGCTTGTGCAACCTAGGGGCAATGTGGTGCTGGATGGCAACCGAGTACATGGGTCATCGCTTCGAAAATCTTTGTCAGGGGTTTGGAATCTGATGCCGCCTATGCTCGTGCCGCAGCCAAACATTTCAGACGTCGTCGCATGTCACACCATGCACTCTCGCAATTGCGCCCGTGCCTGGAGCCGGCCGATGCGAGGCGGCGAGCCGACTCGCGCCCGCGCCCGGCGGCGCCTCCTGACGCGCGCGCGCCGCGCGGGGCGCGCCAGTCGCGGACGCGTGCCGGCAGCTGAACGAGCGGCTGGCGCCCTTCCGCGCGCGGCTGCCCGGCGTGGCCTTCAAGGAGGTGGTCTCCGCGGCCTACCTGGAGCGCGTCGACCTCTCCGCGCACGGCTTCTACGCCACGCCCGACATCACCGGTGCGCGCCGCGGCCCGCCACACCCTGGTTAGGTTACGCAAGCCCCTTCGCACACGGCTTCTACGCCACGCCCGACACCGGTGCGCGCCGCGGCCCCGCCGCACCTTGGTTGGGCTATGCGGACCCCCTCGCGCGCGGCCGCTCCGATCGCTGCGCTTGCGCTCCAGCTGCCATGTGCACTCATGCAGGTTGTTGCTTTATGTTTCTATCATCATTCGCATCCACCTTCTAGCCTTTCAGACCGCGCACCGTATCTAAGGTGAGTGAACCTCATCACATGACGTGCATAGCGCAGCGCATGTGCCAGAAGCACCGCGCTGTGAGTGCAAGCGCCGCCATGCGCATGAAACGTACGCGAGCGCGATCGAGCCGGGCCCGCTCGCGCGGGGCCGACGAGCGGCGCGCTGCACCGCAGGCTTCGGCGGCGCCAAGCCCTTCAACTACTTCTGCTACGGCGCCGCGGCGAGCGAGGTCGAGCTGGACGCGCTGACCGGCGACTGGCACCTGCTGCGCACCGACCTGGCCATGGACGTCGGCGACTCGCTCAACCCAGCCATCGACATCGGCCAGGCGCGCGCGCGCGCGCGCGCCTCGCGCGTGTGTAGGGTTTTTACGCATCGGCTTGGGAGCGTGGCGGGGGCATGGCGAACTGGGCGCGCCGCCTTTGTGGAGTGTGGTTTCAGTGTTGTTGCACTGCGCAATGGCCTGATGATGCCCTCGGCGACCCACAACCCACTCAACCCGGTCAACCCGGTCATGACGACGCCCATCGGCGCGCATGCCGCCCGACCGCCAGTCGCGCCGCCACTATGATGCGAGTCCGCGCAGGGCTTGGGAGTCGTGTCATGCCTCGCTTGCTGATGCTGCTGTGCAATGCTTACTTGAAAAACCACAGAAAGTGGCAGCTCGGTGGTCGGGAAGCCTCGTTTCACTCGACTCATTGGACCCCTTTCTGGGCGCTACACGAGTCGCACGACAGCAGAGCGGGCCCCATGGCGGCACTGCAGGCCTGCAGTGGTGCACGGCGCTGCGGCCCTGGGCGCCGACGCGGGACAGCGCGCCGCGCGCAGGTGGAGGGCGGCCTCGTGCAGGGCCTGGGCTGGTGCTGCCTGGAGGAGCTGGTGTGGGGCGACGCGGCGCACCCCTGGGTGCCCCCGGGCACCCTGCACACGCGCGGGCCTGGTGCGCGCCCCCTGCCGCACGAGCCCAGCCCGCAGGGGCGCCCGCCTGTGCGGCCTCCTGTGGTCTGCTGTGGTGGTGGCGTGACCCCCAATGCGTTCGCGCGCGCAGGCACATACAAGATCCCCACCGTCAACGACATCCCGCTGGACCTGCGCGTGACGCTGCTGCGCGACGCGCCGTGCGCGCAGACGCCGCTGGTGCACAGCAGCAAGGCGGTCGGCGAGCCGCCGCTGTTCCTGGGCGCCTCGGTGTTCTTCGCGCTCAAGGCGCGCGCCCGCTCGTGCTCACTTGTCCCCTTTGGCTCGTGTGCGCGCCCTTCGCTTATGAGCTACAGCTGTTGAAGGCAAACAGACAGAGAGTATTAGCGTGTGGAGCATTGCTTCGCTCCCCTGCCGAGCTTCGCCATGGAAGGGATTGCGGCAGAGCAGCCACGCTTTGTCAAGCCTGGTGAATACATACATGTATGGCAAGGCCCGTTCGCGCATACCGACACCTGGATGCGCACGCCGCGCAGGAGGCCGTGTACGCGGCGCGGTCCGAGGCAAACCTGCCGGGTTGGTTCCACATGGACGCGCCGGCGACGCCCGAGCGCCTGCGCATGGCCTGCGCGGACGAGCTCACGGCGCCCTTCACGGGCGCGGGCGCCGCATGCAAGGGCAGCTTCTGAGGAGCGCGCGGGCGGGGCGCGGCCCTGGCCGGCGCAGGGTGGACGGCGCTGACGTGCCCTGCGCACGGCGCTGGCTGTACGGGGCGCGCACGGGGCGTGTCCATAGCATGCAGGTTGTGCATAGCGGGGTGCGTTTCGGCGCACGCAGGGCGCATGTGAAGGTGGGTTGTGTCCAAACGCTGTGTGTTTGGTCTCTATGGACCTGTTTGCTCCCTTAGAAGAGAGGCTGCGCCATGTCCGCTGCTTTTGTACCACTACTATGTAGGTTTGCTGCCTGTTGCATGTTGCGTCAAGTGATAAACCTACACCGGCTTTGGCAAGGCATTGTGCTAGCTAGGCTGGGCCAGTATTAGACACCAGACAGCGCATGGCAGGTTAGGTCGATCAGTGGCATGCGCAGCTCCAGGCCTTGTCAAGCCCAAGCCCAGGCCTATCTGTGCTTATTATCAGTGCAAGCTGGCTGCGCAAAGGCTTTGAAGGCTTTACACCTGCACTTACACTGCGCATTTTGCACACGTCCACCCACATCCTCTCAAAACTCTGGCAGGACCTGCGCGCTTCTCAGCCCATGACGCATGCTGTCAGCACAGACAAGCAGACACAGCAGAGCAGGACCAGTAATCACAGCAAGCTCCGACACAGATTGCCACCTAAACAAACACACAGATGGCAGCACCAACCAAAACATTCAGGAAAGCTCTCGAGCGCAATTGCGTGGTGGTTACCTGACGCTTTCCCCACACAGCGTTGCGTCTACCGGTCTCCGACCAGGCAGGCTTGTGAGCACGCATGCTCGCCGGCTACCTGACGAGCCCCTCGCCGTGCGGCGCGACCTGCCGCTTCCGCGCGATATTCGCGCTCTCCTTCTTCAGGATCGCGAGCAGCGTCTGGGAGCTCTCCAGGATCTTCACGTAGGCGGACTCGGTCTCCTGCGCGCAGGCCCGAGGAACTGTCGCTGGGGCGCCCGCGGCCGGGCTTGGCCGGGCTCTGCAGGCGCGCGTGGGCGGTGTGGCGCCAGGCGCAGGGGCGGCGCCTCACCTGGATGACCTTGTCGTACTCCTCTCGCGCTGACACCTGAGTCGCGCCGGAGCAGCAGTTTGACATGCGCTCAGTGCCAGGCGCAGCAGCGGCGAGCAGCAGCAGCGCGGAGTGCGGCGCGCACCTTACGCTGCAGCGACTCGTTGATGTGCGACAGCCGCTTGGTGAGCACCTGCCGGCGCACGACGCCAGGTCTGCAGCGCAGGTGCGAGGGCCGAGCTGTGCTCGCGGCCGCAGGCGGGCGCGCGCCTGCAGGTCCTGCTGTATCTTTGACTTTTCGAGCTCCTCGTCCCGTACCTGCGCCTGCAGCGCCTCCCGCTTCTCCCGCAGCTCCTCTATGCCTGCAGGCCTCGCTGGAGAGTCAGGCTGCGTGCCATGCAAGGTCTGGAGATGAGCATGCACTCTCTCGCCCAGTGCAGGCGCTCACATGTGACCAGCTCGCTGTTGTGGTTTTGCAGGATGGCGCCCTGGGCTGCCATGCGCCACAAGGCACTCCAGGAAGGATTTGCTGTCTAGGCCGCAGGGGCAAGTGCCCGATGGAGAGTGCACGTCGTGACTCTACCAGCTGCCTGTCTCGATGGCGCTGCGCACTTGGCAAGAGCAGAATCAGAGCAGCATTGACTCCTCCTGACCCAAAAAGATTTGAAATCGGATGGCGCAGCTGGAAGAGCGGAACAAGGTGAGCGCGCGTGTGTCGTACGTTCTGACTCGTCAGGCAAGGGCAGAGCCGCACCAACCTGTAAAGCTTGCGCTCAGCAATATGGACGCTCGTGGCGGCGCGCCAGAGGAGTCGGGCGTGCTGTCCGACCTAGAAGTGGCGCACGTGCGCCGGGCCCCCTCGCGCGCATAACGCGCTCACAGTCCCCGGATACTCTCCAGGCGGTCTCGAGTGCGCACGCGACGGACTGGGTCACTCGCCGTACTCTGATGCCTTGCAGGTCCGCGCGGTGCTGCTGATGGTGCGCGACCGGCAGCAGCAGAAAGCGCCAGGGCCTGACGAGCATAATGAGGTGCGGGGCCTGGCTCCAGGCAGCCTGCCGAAGGCGCCACTGGTAGAGCAGGCCCGCCCAAACACAGACCTCTGCAGCCAGCAGGCGCGCGCGTGCGGCCCGGGGCTGTGCGGCGGCCGGGAGGGCGAGAGTGTGGGCCCGCTGCTGGCGCGCCAGCACGCGCTGGAGGGCCGCTTCGCCGAGCTGCTGGCCGTGCAGCGCGCGCTGCAGCAGCGCCCGAACCGTGCCTCGCAGGCTGCCAACCAGGCGCGCTCGCGCTGCTGCAGAAACCTCACTTATTACTCGCTGTCTACATAGGGCGTTCTGCAACACCTGTGCGAGCATATGTATGCGTGTGCAAGGGCGACACAACCTCCTGCTTGATATATTTCAGGGCAGGCGTGCTGTGAAGGGGCCACCCGACACTGACACACAAGCAGCTGCTCACCCACAAGCAGTCACGTGCAGGCGGCCATCAGGGACGTGTCGGAGGAGCTGAAGCAGAGCACGCTGCAGATGACGCATAGCTTGAAGGCGCGCTCGAGCTTAGGTTTGTACCATACTAGACACAGTGCACCGCCGGCAGCACTGTTTCTGAACATACCACCTCCGAAGGCAGCGCCGGGCGGCTATAGGAGGTCAGGTGGAGGTGCGCGCGTGCCTATTTGCCTGCCTAGAACCACCTGCGCGAGGACTGGCAAAGGTCGGTGCTGCGAGTGCTGCCCATGCGGCAGCAGCACACCAGAGCTGCGCGCCTGCCGCACCTCGGCAGCAACGCATGCAGCCACTGCCTGCGCCTGCGTCAGGGACGCCGCGCCGGGCGCCGGGCGCGAGCCGAGCGGCGCCTGCGCCGCGGCGCAGAGCTGCCCCTCCGTGGCCGGCCACGCGGCGCGCGCGGCCGCGGCGGCCGCGCGCCTGACCGCCCTTGCCACGGCCGCGCTGGCCGACCTGCCGTCCTCGCGCCGCCTGGCCGGCATCGCCGCGGCCGTGCACACCGATGCCCGCCGCCAGGCACGCCGCTGTATCTCATCCACATCATAGGACGTCATCACTCACGTGTCCGGACTTACAACGCGAGAAAGACAGGGTCTCAACCACGGACGCGCCAGGCTCCTGGGGCGGCGCGGCTTGCATCCTCTGTGCTGCAGTGCGGGTGGACAGCGACCCCTGTTGCATTCTCAACACACTTGTATGCTGCTTGCAAGCACACGCTTGCTTGCAGCTTGCAGTACCTCAGGTGTCGTCCTGGCATCCAGTCCCAGAGCAAAACCTGGGTCAAGGCGGCCGCACCTGGTGCACTACAGGCAGAGGCGCACGGCCTGGTGGAGCACGAGCGCGCCGCGACGGCGGCGGTGAAGCAGCTGCACGCCAGCCTGCTCTCTGAGCGCGCTGCGCACGTCCCCGTGGTGCGCGCGTCGCAGCACACTCGACGAGTATCTCGACAGTTGTGATGAAGAATGTTGGAGGCCCTAGCCTAGGGTTGCCAGCATCACCCATGAGCACTTGCATGCAAGGCACAATAGCCATTCATCCACAGGAGCAGCGTGTGCGGTGCCTCCTGTTCTCGAGCGCGGCCGCCTCTGGCCAAGCGCTTACAGCTGTTGGCAGATGGCGGCCGCAAGAGGCGCGGCCGAGGCGGCCGCGGCGGCGGCCGCGGCGGGCCACGCCGAGGCGGCGGAGGCGCTGCGCATGCGCGCGGCGGCGGCGGCCGCCGCGAACGAGTGCGCAGCCCCCAGATGCAGTAGGGTAGGGTACGCCTGTCCTGCACACATCCCTGTATCCGCCCCCTTATCCCTGCGCAGCGGGCCATGCCGAGGCAGCGGAGGCGCTGCGCCTGCGCGCGGCAGCGGCGGCCGCCGCAAACGAGTGCGCGCCTGGCCGCTGCATGCCCGGAGGCTGCGCGCGCGCCACGGCCGTCACTGGTGGCGCCGTACTGTCTGCTTCACGACATGAATAATGCGGTCGTGGCGCACACGTGTCAGCACCTTCCCGCCAAGACACCCCAACCAGCATAGCAGTGCGTGTGGTCAGCAAACGCAGGGCCACAGCCACCAACATGCTCCATGCCCGGGAGCCGAGAGCCGCCCGCCCAGGACGCGCCCGGCGCGGTCGCAGCGACAGGTGCGCGACGTCGCTGGAGGCGGACGCGCTCGCGGCGCTGCACCCAATCCTACCCTAACCCAACTCCTATAAGCATCCTTTCATCGGCAGGTGCGCGGCGCGCCTGGAGGCGGACGCGCTCGCGGCGCTGGCTGACGCGGCAGCGGCGCTGCGCCAGCGCGCCGCCATCGAGCGCGGCGTGCACCAGGTGGGATAGGGCAGGGCCCTGAAATCTGCTGCGTGTGCTCGCGCGGCAGGGCGCCGTGGCGTCCCTGCGGCTGCCGAGCAGGGCCGCCCGCTCCCTGCTGCAAGCTTTGCCTCTGAATGGATGCATGCATTGAATTCAAATGCATGGGCGCTGCAGGCATGGCGCGTGCCATACTCTCCTCTCGTAAAGCACATATAAAGTACGTCCGTTTATGCGCACAGCCTGGAAAGAGTCAGGCGCTGCTCTTGGTGAGGGCTCAATGGCCCAGCGCTCAGCGCATCGCAGAGGTTCGGCAGTGCGGCTGCCCTGCCCTACCCTGGGGCCGGCGCGCCAGGCGGTGGAGGCGCACATGGCCGCGCTGCAGGCCGAGAAGCGCGCCGAGGCGGCGGCCTGGGCGGAACGCACGGCCGCGGAGGCAGCCGCGTCCGACCGCGCGTTAGAGGACCTGCGCCTGCAGCAGCGCCGCGTGAACGCGCAGCTCGCGGCGCGCGGCCCTGACCTCTGGCATGCGGCGCCGCCGCGCCGCCGCTCGCCCAGGCGCCTGCCTGGGCCTATTGGCCGCCGGACATGCGCAGTTACCCGTTACGGCGGCGCCCCACGGAAGGCAGTGCAGCATGCGTCGTCGGCCCCTGCATGCGGGAACGCTGCGCCGCGGTGCCCGGCTGGCTGCGGCCGGCAGGCGCTCAGCCCACGGGTTGCGCTGGGAAGGCATGCGGGGCGCTTTGTGGCTCGGCTGCGCAGCGCCGCTGCCCCACATGTAACAACTGCGCCTGACCCTGGCACAGTCATATGCGCCTGGGCCACACAGGCCATGCTCACTGCTCCGCCTGGCCCCGGATAGTGCGGGGCGTGGCGGGCTCAGCTCGGTCTGCTTGGCAGGTGGCCAAGGCGCGGTACGATGCGGAGGCAGACCTGCGCGCGGCCCGCGAGGCCGCGGCAGAGGCCGCAGCCGCGGCGCGCGCGGCGGACGCGGCCGCTGCCGGGCGGCGGCTCGCGGCCGCGCTGGTCATCCAGGTACGCGCTTAGACGGGGGATAACAGTCTGACACGTGATTTGGGTCGCGCATGTGTTTGCAGTCTTACAGGTACTAGCGGTTTTGCATGTACGCTGCAGCAGCCATGTGTTGCGCGTGTGCTCTTTTAGGCTTTGCTTGAATGGAGCGCGTGCTTCTGAGGCTCAACATGATCCTGTTGCATAGGATGGCAGGCTTTGCCTTGCTGCCCGCCACCTGGAATGCTTTGCCCGCATGTGAGGGGGTGGCTGCAGGCGTGCTGGCGCGGCGCGCGCGTGCGGCGGCGGCGGCGGGCGGGGACGCTGTTCAGCCGGGGCGGGTCGGCAGGCGTCCGGCCAGCGGGCAAGGACAAGGAGAAGAAGCCCCCGAGAGTGACCTAACTTGCGCGCCGCATGGCCTGGCAGCGCATGTTATCTGGTCTGTTATCTGGAACCGCCCTCCTTCGCTCGGAAAGCACAATGCATATTTCCAGTCAGAGCGAGTGCTGGCGGCAATCCTCATGGACCCGGTGCCTCGACTACGCCTTGCCCTTGGCTGCAACATGCCCACACATGCATATCGTCCAAGATTTCTTCCTAGGCATGCTCAATACAAGGCGTGGCTGCCGCACACGCTGGTGCACATGACCCTTGCGCTCTTGAAAACATGCCCAGATTGCCCCCCAGAAAAGCCTGGCTAGCAGATACCACTTTGGGCACGCCTAATTTCTGGATGCCCATCACACCATGCTCCGCATTGACACCCCATGCAACTCACATGCGTGATGCGCCGTGACCAGACATGCTCATGCCTACCACAGTGCCTGCGCGCCCAGCGGGCTGTCTCTGACACGCGGTTGGCGGCCTACAGCGGACCAGCAAACCACCCCGTGCTGTGACCAGAGTGAGGCCCTGAACATGCGCTCCCAGGCTCTGCTTGCCGCCCGTGCGCGCGAGCGGGCACAGCAGGCGTGCGGCACGATCAGAACGCCATGCTGTCCTGCGACGCCGCCTGCGCTCGCGGCCCGCAGCCGCTGTGCGCCCCCACCTCAGGACCCAGAACGCGCCTTGTGGGACCTGATGGGCGCGCCGCAGCCCCCTGCGTGCGCTGCTTGGCGCTCAGGCCATACGCTTGCCCGCGCCCCGCATCCCAACCCCCACTCCCCCAACCCCGCATGGTTTCGCTGCGCGGCACCCCTACACCCTCACAGCACGGCGTAGCGCCCCTTGCGCACGTAGATCTCGGAGTCGTCCTGCAGCGCCTGCAGCGCCGCTGCCAGCGCGTCCGCGCCCGGCGCGCCCACAGCCGCCCCAATCTCGGCCGGCGCCGCGGGCGCCCCGCGCTTCTCCAGCCACGCCAGCACAGCATTCTTGTATATCTGCGCGCACACAGCACGCGCCTCGTGCCGGCGGTGCCAAGCGCCAGGCATCGCTGGCGCCGCGCATGTGGGCGCGCTCGGCGACCTTGCGCATGCAAGGCCGTCCTGCGTGTGCGCATGATGCGGCCGAGGCGGCGCTGTGCAGTGGCGCAGGCACTTTGGCGGCGCTCGCAGGCAGCCAGCCCCATGCATATCCGCTGACCTTCAGCCCCGCCCATACTGGAGGCATGCCTAGCGGCAGCTGCTGTGCCTGCGCACCCGCACTTGCCCATGCAACATGCAAGGAGCCAGCGGGCACGCGCCACCGACTCCGCCGAAGATGCAGGGGCCTCGGCGTGCGCGGACGCCTGCGGCGTCTCCGGCCGCGCCGGGCTGTCGGCGCGGGCGCCGGCGGCCGCGGGCTTGGCGCAGGCGGCGCCCATCGCGAGTGCGCGGGGCACCGCGCCGTCCGGCAGCTGCCAGCTGACGCGCTTGCGGCCGCTCGCGGGCGGCGCGGCCTGCGGCGCCGCGCCCGCGGCCGCCAGCGCGTCCGGCCCGCCCGCGGCAGGCGCGCCGCTCGCGGGCGCGGTCTCCGCGGAGCCTGCGGCGCCCGTGCGGGAGCTGCACAGTCAGCGAGCCGCTGTGGTACCAGTGCCTGCATGGGAGGCGTCGCTCACAGGACAGCATGTGTGGCCGGCAAGCCAGCGGGGCCCGGATGCCGGTCGTGTCCCCGGGAACGCCGCAGTAGCAGCACAGGCCGGACGTATGCCTGCTGAAGACAATCCCCGCCCTGCATGCGTGCCACGGGGGCCCGCGCACGGCCGCACCGGCGCTGTTGCGGTGCGCAAACGGCGTGGCGGGCTGCGCGGCTGCGCGCAGCTGCCCCAGCTGCGCCTGCATCTCGGCCCGCTCGGCCGCCCAGGCCTGCGCCTGCGCGGCCGCGGCCGCCCGCTCCGCAACGTCCGCCTCCGCGGCCAGCAGCCGGTCCTGCAGCTCGGCCTTCTCGGCCTCGCGCGCGCGCAGCTCGCTCATGGCGGCCGCGCGCGCGCGTTCGGCCGAGCCCGCGTCGCGGCCGGCCTCCTGCACGGCCTGCAGCTGCGCCTGCAGCTCGGCCCGCTCGGCCGCCCAGGCCTGCGTCTGCACGGCCGCGGCCGCTGCCGCCCGCTCCGCGGCGGCCGCCTCTGCGTCCACGAGCCGGTCCTTTAGCTCGGCCTTCTGGGCCTCGTGCGCCTGCTCGGCCGAGCCCGCATGGCGGCCGGCCTCCTGAGCGGCCTGCAGCTGCGCCTGCAGCTCGGCCCTCTCGGCCGCCCAGGCCTGCGCCTGCGTGGCGGCGGCCGCTGCCGCCCGCTCCGCGGCGGCCGCCTCTGCAGTCGCGAGCCGCGCCTGCAGTTCGGCCTTCTGGGCCTCGTGCGCCTGCTCGGCTGAGCCAGCATGGCGGCCGGCCTCCTGCGCGGCCTGCAGCCGCGCCTGCAGCTCCGCCCGCTCGGCCGCCCAGGCCTGCGCCTGCGCGGCCGCGGCCGCCCGCTGCTCGGCGGCTGCCCGGCGCTCGGCCTCGCCCGCGGCCAGCAGCGCCGCGCGCGCCTCGGCTGCCTCATCCTCCCGCGCCTCCAGCTTCGTAATGACCCCGTCCCGCGCCTGCAGCAGCTCCAGGTAGCATACTTTCTCGGCCACCTGCTCGTCCGCCTGCGCGTCCGCGCGCGCCTCCGCGGCCACGCGCCGGAGCTCGGCGTCGCGCGCGCGCTCCGCGGCCTCCTCGGCGGCCTCCTGCTGCGCGGCCAGCTGCGCCGCGCCCGCGAGCAGCACCGCGTCCTTATCGCGCACGGCGCGCTCGGCCTCGGCGAGCGCGGCCGCGGCCGCGCGCTCGCGCGCCGCCAGCTGGGCGCGCAGCCGCGCCTCCACCTCCTTCGTCGCGGCCTCGGCGCCCTGGCGCGGGCGCAGGCGGGGCGGGCGCTCTGCGACGTCGACGGAGAACATGGATGCAATAACCTTCCGCTGTCATGTGAGAGGCTGTTTTCCTTCATAAGGGTCGGCTTGAAATTGGCAAGCGGCTTGCACAATACCCTCAGCCAAGCATTGCAGACATAGCTTACCTCATCTTTTCTGAGCCAGGCGTCAAGCATGGGGGGGCTGTGAATTAGGATAGGGTATGTCTAGGGTTCACTGGCCCTGGGCGCACGGCGCACCCGCTTGACGCCCAGCTCCAGCGCCTTGCGCATGGCCTCCTTCTTCTCCTCGCGGCGCGCCGCCTCCGCGTCCGCCGCCGCCGCGCGCTCCGCGTCCGCCGCCGCCGCGCGCTCCGCGGCCGCCGCCTCCGCCACCGCCGCCGCAGCGCGCTCCTGGGCCGCCGCCTCCGCCGCGGCGCGCGCCTCGCGCGCCTGTACGCGGCGCGCGCGCTTGTCGGCGGGGGCGCGGCGCACGCTCGTGAGACGTGCCCCAGCTGGGCCCCGGCGCCCATGCCGCGCTGCCGCATGCATGGCATGCACAGCCTCCTGTCCATCTCCCTGCCAAGTACCTGCTGTGCAGCAGCTTGCTGGTGCACTGCGTCCGAGTTCTGCGCTATGGGGAACTGCGCGTCCCAGGTGGTTACTGCGCGCCGAGCCTGTTTAGAACTGACCGCTCATTTCCCGTTGAAACAAGGTTGGCGCTGAGGGAGGCAGAGCGAAGCACCTGCTCGGCGAGCTGCGCGCGCTCGCGCGCCAGCGCTGCAGCAACGCGCGCCTCAACGGCCGCCTCTGCCTCGGCGCACGCCTCGGCGCGCGCCTCGCGTACCTGCGCAAGCGCCCCATGGTCGGCGGGGCGCGGCGCGTCGGGGCAGGGCAAGCTTGCGCGGCCGCTTTGGCGCATCCCTGGCCCCGCGTTTGCCGCGCGGCCGCATGCATGGCACGTGAGCGGCCGCATGCTCTGCCTGCCGCGCACGGCTGCCTGGAGCATGCCAGGCACCCCATGCCCCATGTAGCAAAGCTGCGCCCCAAAAGGGCCGGGCCGCGCGCCGCTTTGGCAGACTCCGCGCGCTCGCGCGCCAGCGCCGCGGCGACGCATGCCTCGACATGCGCCGCCTCCGCCTCGCCACGCGCCTCGACGCGCGCCTCCCGCACCTGGGCGGCAACCAAGCCTTTCCGTTTACGATGTGGTGCGCCGCGGGGAAAGCCCTTCTGCCTTGATTCCAGCTCGTCTGCACCGCCTCATGCCGCGCATGGTTCCTTGCGCAAGGCGTGCAGGCCCGGCTCACTCCGAGCCTGTCCAGGCCCCCGTCACAACGCAGGCCTGTGCAGCGCACGCAGCCGCCGGGCGGGCTGACAGCGGCGCGCCTGCTTCGCGAACTCCGCGCGCTCGTGCAGCAGCGCCGCGGCAAAGCGCGCCTCCGCCTCGCACGCGGGGCTTGTATAAGCAGGGCTGTCGGCGCGGCGCGGCGCCTCGGCCGCCGCGCCCTTCTGCCGCTTGTTGCCGGGCGCGCCCTCTGAGGGCGCGCCGCCGTTGCTGGCACCGGCGGCGGCCGACGCGTCTGAGGCCGCCCGGCGCTTGTCGGCCTTGCTGGGCGCCTTGGCGGCCGGAGCGGCCGCGGCAGCACGGCCCTTCTTGCCGCGCTTGGCTTGGGGGCCGTCCTGCAGAGAGCAAAATACGAACTCATGGCAAGCGCTTTGCAAGCTGCCGGCCGCGCTCTCTGTTCAACATGCTTGCGCGCCCTGGCAATTGAACTGAACAGCCGCACAGAGCGCGCGTTCACTTGAAAGTGCGGTGCCATGGCCAGCACACCCCACCGCAAGAGCTGCCATGTGGCCGTCGCTGGGCATGGCGCGGCACCCCGCCACCCACCTTGCCCGCGGCGTCCTCGGCGTTCGCGCAGCGCTTGGCAGGCCGCGCGTGCGCCGCAGCCGCGTCGCCGCTGGCCGCCGCGTCAGCGGCCGCCTCGGCCGCCGCCTGGCGCGGCGCACCCTCGAGCGCGCATGCGGCCTCCGCCGGCCCGTCGGCGTCGTCGCGAGCGCCGTGCGCGCCCTCGCTCACGGGCCGACCGCCGCTCGTGGCGCTCGGCGTGGCTGCGGCCTCCCGCGACGCGGCGCAGCCGGCCCCGGCGGCCGGGGCGGCGGCGGCGGCGGCGCCCTGCGCGCCGTCGGCGGGCGAGGGCGCGCAGCGCGTGCAGAGGAAGACGGGGGCGGCGGCGGCGGCGGCGCCCACGCACGCGGCGTGCTGCCAGGTCTGGCACCGCTCGCACTCGAGCATGCGCTCGCCGTCGTCCGCGGCCGCGCCGCACGGGCACGCTACCACCCAGCCCTCGCTGATGTCCGACTCCTCGCACGCCTGCGCGGCGCCGGCCATGTTGGGCCGTGGGGGCCTGCATGCGGCGAGGGGGCTGCCGCGCGTGGTATGACGCATACAAGCGGAAGGCCCGTGTGTGTATAGAAGCGGCAAGATGCTGTGCATCTGCCAATACGGCTCACTGGAGACACCCGCTGTCAACCCCCAGGCAGCTGTCACAGTGCGGCAGGGACGCGCAAGCGCATGGCGGGCCTGCGCATGCGCGCCGCCTGTGGCTTCCCCCTGCCCGCCAACACCTGCTCCAGTCACCCTGGAAGCTCCCAACAGACTGTGCGCCAGCGCGCCTGGTGGTTTTGCAGGTCGGGGCTGCCCGGCGAGGCTGCCGCAGCGGCCTTGCCCCGCCCGGCGGCCCTCTTGCCAGCCTTGCGCCCGCGCTTCGCGGGCCGCTTGGCCGGCGCGGCCTCCTCGGCGCCGCTGCGGTCGCCGTCGGCCTCCTCATCGTCAGAGCCCTCGGCCTCGCGCGCCGTTTCCTCCTCGGCACCGCCGCCGCCGCCGCTGGCTTCCTCCGCATCGCTGCGGTTGCCGTTGGCCTCCTCATCGTCGGAGCCCTCGGCCTCGCGCAGGACTGCGCGCTTCCCCGGCGCGGCCTTCTCCTCGGCGCTGCCGCCGGCTTCGTTGGCATCACCGCACTCGCCGCCGGCCTCCTCACCGTCGGAGCCTGCCAGCATGCGCCGCCCGGGCCGCGGCTTGGCTGCCTCGTCGCCGCTGCTGTCGTCCATGGCCCCGGCCGCGGCGCCCAATCCCGGCACCGCCGCGCCGCTCGAGCGCCATCTCAGCCGCGCCCGCCGCGGCGCGGCGTCGGCAGGGCTGCCGCCCGCCGCGGGGTCAGGGTCGCCGCTGCCGTCCGGCGTGGGGCCGGGGCGGCCTGCCGCGGCGTCTGCGCGCCCGCCGAGCGCGGCGAGCTGCTTGCGCTGCACGCTGCGCAGCCAGGCCTCGTCCTCCGAACCCGCAGCGTCGTCGGGGTCGGCGCCGCTGCCGCCACTGCCGCCTGAGGACCGCAGGCGAGCGGGTCATTAGCAAACATTGTCGACTGAACACCAGAGCTTTGGTCTGAAGCGGCGGTTCTCGTGCGTGATTTATGCCGCAGCAGCAGTCTGAGATATGACAATACCGCAAGGCGGAGCAGCTCGCTTTCCGCGCCTCCCCGCATATCGTTGTCGGCAGCGCCGTCAGAGTCAGACGCGTCAGTGCAGTCATCCGCCGCGGGTCGGCGCGCCGCACGGCCCGCCTTGCCCTTGCCGCCCGTGCCGGCCTCTGCCTTGGGCTTTGCCGTGACCTGGCCGCGCAGCACACGCACATGCATGTTGCTCGCCTGACAACTGATCATTAACGCGAAAGACACACGGCATGCGGCGCGCTTTCCCCGGGCGTGGTCAAACGCGCGGTCGCACGGAGCCGGGGCGCGCGGCGGCAGAGCGCAGGCGCATGCCAAACCCTAAAATTACCCCCGCGGCCGCGCGCCGCGCACCTGCTTGCGCGGCGGCAGCTCGATCGCCTCCCAGATGGAGCTGCTGCCCAGCGCCTGCGCGCGCTGCGCGTTGCCGGGGTCGTCGGCGGCCTCCTCCGCGTCGCTGGCCCCGTCAGCGCCGGCGCCGGCGCCCGCGGCGGACGCGGGCGTGCGCTTGCGGTACGCGCGGCGCTTGGTGTACGCCCGCCGCGCCTTGCCGGGCTCTGCCCGCCGCAGCACAGCAGTCAGGCGCGCGGCGGGCGCCTCGCATGTGACACACCTGGCGCACTGCGCCGCG
>JAABUV010001288.1_pt1 | contig 36486 bp, 32 predicted proteins | sample 5559971 | NCBI WGS metagenome assembly JAABUV01 (sample SAMN10711881, study PRJNA513362) | rock metagenome | isolation source: Antarctica rocks | place: Antarctica: Victoria Land, Knobhead nord | collected 2015-12-19
TATCGTCGAAGACTTTAATGCACATCATAGCTGGTGAAACGCAAAAATTTCAAACTCTATTAGAACGAAAGCGTTAATAAAGTGAGTAAATTTACATAAGTGCAACCTGATTAACACTTCTGATATAAACACATATCACAGCTATTTGAATCAGTCAAGCTCGATACTTGACTTAGCATTTGCATCAAAGAATATGCGCAATCACATCAAAAGTTGACATATAAATGAGAATGCAGACACAGAATTCGATCATGAAGTAATTCTATTTACAATAGTTACGGGAAAAAGTGAAGTTGGTCGAAAATTCGCTGAACGCGTCATACAATCTGCAAAAAGTCGACTGAAAAGACTTTGATGAGCATTTGCAAAAGATAAAAGACACAATGATTATCAAGATGCAAAGAATCACGAGTTTGAAAGCAAAAGTCATTTATTTGACTGAATGCATCAAGAATACAATGAAATTATTCGTATTTAAACAGCGAATATGCGCAAAATTAAAATCCTGATGAAACAATGAGCTCATCGAAATGCGAAAGACGCTGTCGTCAAAAAAGCGAACCTGAAAAAGATGCAGAAATGACGACGCATGAGCAAAGATGATGCAAATGCGAAATTCGTATCATGATGCAATAAAGCTGATCAAAAATCAATTCTGAACCAATTTTTTGAACAACGTCGAAGAAAAAGAAGTGTTTCAGGCATACAAGTTCACTAAATCACATCTAATCGAAAAGCTATTCTCGATACAAAACTCGCAAAAAGAATTGAAGATTGAATTCAATGAAAAGTGCGAGGCATTTCTGAAAGCAATGTACTCATCATCTTCGAAAATTCAAACCAATAAAGAATTACTATTGAACGAAAGTATACAGTGATCAAGAGTTATCGAAGGGGAAATCAAGCACGCTATTAACTTCTCAGCACTCAGAAAAGCACTCGAATCAGACAATATGTCATTCGTAATCATACAGCGAGCGTACAAAACTATATCGAAAATCTTCAATTTAGTGTACTCAGATTTGATTGAAAACGACTATCATTCGAAGATATGACGCGAAGGCACGAGTATTATTCTAAAAAAATCAGAGAAGTCGAATTATTCAATTTCGAAGACATACAGAATTATTACGCTGCTAAACTGTTTAGACAAAGTAGCAGAAAAAATAATAGCAGTGCAACTGTCTTACACAGCTGAAATTAATGATAAGCTGCTGAATTTTGATCAAATGAAAGGCAGAAAACAAAGATCAGCTATAGACGCAGTACTAAATCTAGTACATGATGCGCAAATGACGAAAAGTTGAGAAAACACGCTTATCTGCCTACTTCTAGATGTCAAAGAAGTCTTTGACCATGTTGCATTGAAACAGCTGGTCAAAATATTGATTAGATTGAAAATATCAGTCAATTTAATCAATTGAGTAAAATGTTTCTTACAAAACCGGATTATTGGCTTAGCATTTGACGACGAATGTCAGAAACCAAAGAAAATAAGCACAGAAATATCACAAGACTCATTTATCTCGCTCATTTTATTTCTAATTTATATTCGATATCTGTTTTCAAAGATTCGCGCAAAGTTCGGAAATTTACAGTCACTCAGCTATATTGACGACGTGACGCTATACATTGAGGGAAGAAATATTGACAAGAATGTGAAAATACTGGAAAACGCAGCAAAAATCGCTTTCACATGAGCTGAGAACAACGCAGTGCAATTTGATGACTCGAAATCTGAATTGATACACTTTGAAAGTCACAAGGCAACATTCAACCAAATGATTATTCTACTCAATAACACGATCATAAAATCAAAGACATGCGTACGATGACTAGAAGTCTGACTGAATCGAAAGCTCAACTTCAAAGTTCATGTGCAAACGAAAATCGCGACAGTCACAAGAACGTTACACTCGTTATTTAGATTAATGAAAAGCGAGTGAGAACTAAATGTCAAATCAGGAAAGCAGTTATATCTGACATGCATCACGTCTATTAGCGATTATGACGTCGAAATATGATGAAATAATCAAAAAAGCTACTTAGTTAAATTTCGCAAACTGCAAAACGCTTCGAACATCATCGATAGAGACTATGCAAATAGAAGTCGAAATCTCGTCAATGAAAATGCGATTAGATCAAAAGTGCAAGAACTATGCAATTTGAATAGTTGAGTTATCGAAAAAACACTCTATCAGAAAAAGAACATTTATTTCGTACTCATCTCAATACTTTATCGAATTGAATCTAGATCTGAACGCATCGAAATATCTGAACTGAAACGAGACGAAGAAGAACTTATCTTGAAAAGTCAAGAAGTGCAAAGACAGACTCACGCAGATATATCGAATATTGAACAAAGTGCAAAAAACACTGAATTCAATAAAAGAAATCGAAATTCCTCACTTCAAGAAATCGTGAGGTCAAGAAATCGAGCATTTAGCAAGAATTCAAACCGAATTTGCAAAAAGCGAAACTCGCGAAACGATCAATTTGCACTACAGAGAATTAGAAAGAATTATCAAAAAGGCGAAAAACATAGTGATGTATATCAACGCATCGCAAATTCGGAAAAAGATAGCAGAGGTTGAAACAGAAACTGAAACAACAGTGATATTCACGCATGAACTCGTCAGATACAGCAAAGCGACAAGCGTTTACGACAAAATAATCACAACGAAAGCGAAACTGCAAGCTATTAGCGATGCAATCGCAATATGCAGCGAAAAAGCACTCAAAAACAGCGAAATTTGAGTGTACATGAACAGTCAAATGACTTTGCAAAGACTAAACGCAAAGAGCAACGTCAATGCGAAGTTATTCAATGACATACGACAAAACTTGATCAATTTACGTCAGAATCAGTGTCAAATTCGCATACAGTGAATATCGAGTCGCAAAAGCATTATTGGGAACGAAAAAGCAGATCAATTGATCAAAAGCGCTGCTCAAGAATTATCAGTTATCAACAACACGAAAGCAATCATCATAAGCTTCGTCAAAAAGCAAATTTGCAAAGAGACGAAATTACAATGGTTAAATAAATGTCTGGAAAAGCAGCATCAAGAAGGGAAACCAGTATTGAAAGCACATATCGAAGGTGAATCTAAGTCATAAATCACTAAAAGAGATGAGGAAAATTGATAGACTAACGTTTTCAATCTTTATTCAGCTGAAAATGAGACATGACTATTTCAAGAGCTATTTGCATCGATTATCAGAGAATAATTCGAACAAATGCTATGAAATATGCAATGCAAGGCAAACGTCGAAGCATTTACTGCTGAACTGCAGACATTATAGAGCAGAGCAGATAAAGCTTAAGGAAAAAGCTCAGCTCAAAAACACAGACACTATATTGACACTGTTCATCATCAAGATTGAAAGAATCGCAACACTAGAGTATTTGAAAAATACTCGAATTACGACGAGAAAATGACTATTAGAAACGAAAGAGTAGAACGCAAAGAGTGCGAAGAAACAAAGAAAAACGAGAGTACGATGACGAGAGTTGAGTGAGAGCGCTTGTATGCGCAAACTATCGATGTGATTGATCAACGAAAAGATATAAAGCAGCGACTTTGGTCAGATTACATATAACTTAGCATACATACAGCGTCTAGACAGTGTCATAGTCATAGACTGCATGCACTTAATGAAGAAATAAAAAATAAAAAAAACCTCACATGAATGCTAGCACTTAGTCAATTTGAAGTTTTCATATGAAGAGCAATCTTCACAAAAGCAAGACAAATATACTCAGCAGTAGTAAGATCAGAAATTGCATTTGAAGCATCAGTCTGACATCAGCGAGAAAAAAAGAAAAAGCTGTCAGACAAAGAATGCAAACTTGAAACATTACAGAATCAGATTCTGCATCACGTTGCAAAAATGTTCAAAAGAGTAAGCATCAAGACTTTGAAAGCAGAAATGTACATAAGTTCGCTGCATGTTCATCTGAACATGCTGCAAGACAAGATCACGTTACGCAGTCAAGTCAACAATTGTATACAGAAAATTAGATAAATATGCAAACTGATATGCGCTCGTCTGATGAATGTCAATCACATCATTTCTTGCTTTTTCATCATTAAGAAAGTGACGCTTCTGAATAATTTAATTCAAGAAAACGCGAAAATACAGTTAAGATGCAAGTGATTAGTTCTCGCTGCAACGATTTCAACTAGTGACAGCATCGCAATAGCACAGTATCACAAAAGTCAGTGAAAGCAATGATGAGAAAAATATAGAACATGCATTGCAGATGTTCACATCATCTCGACACAAAGATTGCATCTGTTTAACAAAATGATAAAGATGTGAAATGATTTTCAGAAAGTTGAAAGCACTCTCATCATTTACATCAGAATTGAATGCATAGATCTGAATGTTCATCTGCATTTCAGAAACGTTTCAGACGCAGATAACATGCAATGTGACTGTGACTGAAATCATCAGATGACAAAACATGTACTCATGCATTGCTTGAACTGATTGCATCTGCAATCAAGAATGCTATGAGACGTTAACTTCTTAAACTATTGAATAATCATTACTATCACAAAGAGTCTCAGAGCAGTTGCAAGAATGATGATGAAAACAAAGTTTCTGAAGCAATTTAAAGTGATTGAGTCACTCATTCTTTAACATGCAATCAACGTGAACTAATTTGATACATAGTCTCATAATGATAGTTTCAACTGCATGAAGTAGTTGTATAGACAGTGAGTGATTTTCTATCTCAGAGAGTTTTGTTCACTCGATATAAATAGCATAAAGTTTCTCATGAGTTGACTTAATCAATGTCACAAGAGTGTATGAATTTATTATTATTATTCTCAATGAAAACTTGAATGAAAGCTGAATGACTTTTCTTCATCATTTCAATGACTTGCAAAGTCTCAATCTTTGATTGAATAATTGTTAACTTTTATTTCTTTCACAGTTCATCATGTTAAAGCATTGCTTAAATCAGCTGTTTATTAATATTAAAAGAGAATTCATCTTTTGCTTCTTTGCTTTCTTATTTCATTATACAACGTTCGTTTTCTGATGTGATATTTTGCAAGATCAAGATGTCATCGTTGCAATTCTGTTGTAATTGCATTACTGTTATCATGCTTGAATATTGAATCATCACTTTTAAAAAGAGTTTGAAATAATTAAAACTGTGATGATTAAATTTATTAAATGAATAAAAGAAATTTATAAAAGTGATATGATAATGTGATATCTCAAGCAGACACAGAATGAGTATATATTATGATAAAGTTAATTATTAAGAAGTTCTCGATAACTCAAGAGAATCAATTGACTATAGAAAGTTTGTTAAGCATTGTCAAGTTGAACATGACATAACTTATGACATATTAAGTCAAAGATATGACATGATTTAAATAATATCTTGACAAAGTCACAAAGTTTCAGAGCTAATTCAGATCTGATCTTCAACTCAGTCTTTGACTTTAGTCTTTGATTTAATCTTTATGTATCAATTCATCATGATAATACGCTTTAATAAATCATTGTTATTACATGTTCTTTTTCTTGTTTTGAGATTGCATTGATATCTGCAATGCATTTCTTGTATTTTTTCCATCATTGCTTTTATTGATTTTTGTGATATAATGCTATTGTGATGCTATCATTTATTGAAATCATCATAAAGAAATCAAATCATCTGTCTTTTTTTTTCATTAAGTGCATGCAGTTTATGACTATGACATTGTTTAAACGCTGTGTATGTGCTATGTTACATGTAATCTGATCAAAGTCATTACTTTATATCTTCTCATTGATCAATCACATTAATAGTTTGCATATACAAGTGCTTTTGCTCAAACTCTTGCAATCATACTTTCGTTTTTCTTCATTTCTTTACACTCTTCGCGTTCTACTCTTTTGTTTCTAATAATCATTTTCTCGTTGCAATTCAAGTATTTTTCAAATACTTTAATGTTGCAATTCTTTCAATCTTGATGATGAACAGTGTCAATATAATGTTTGTATTTTTGAGCTAAACTTTTTTCTTAAGTTTTCTCTGCTCTGCTCTATAATGTTTGCAGTTCAGCAGTAAATGCTTTGACGTTTGTCTTGCATTGCATATTTCATAGCATTTGTTCAAATTATTCTCTGATAATCGATGCAAATAGCTCTTGAAATAATCATGTTTTATTTTCAGCTGAATAAAAATTGAAAACGTTAATTTATTGATTTTTCTTAACTCTTTTAGTGATTTATGACTTAAATTCACATTTGATATGTTCTTTTAATACTGATTTTTCTTTTTGATACTGTTTTTTCAGATCTTTAATCATTATAATTTTATCTTTTTGCAAATTTGCTTTTTGACAAAGCTTATGATGATTGCTTTCATGTTGTCAATAACTGATACTTCTTAAGCAGCAATTTTGATCAATTGATCTGCTTTTTTATTCTCAATAATGTTTATTGAAAATATGTTGTATACGTTGCATGCAACATACATAAAGCATGATCTCTATGCTGATTTCTTCTTAGACTCAAGAAATTACTTAAAGAGAATTTCTTGTAACAGATTCACAGTTCAAGATGAATGAGATCTTTCACTGCTTAAATTTCAACAGTTTACTTCTTAAGCATAAGTTGCAGATGTTTCATCTGCAATATGTATGTATATCATAGTCGATTTCTTCTTTAATCACATCAACATGCATTATTGTTCTTTCAAGCTATATAAATGATATCTTTGACTAAAGATTGATTTTATCATCAAGACATTCAAGAGTCAGAATTTAATGAAGAAATAAAATTCTTAAAATCAATAGTTATCATCATTGTATATCATGTTTTGCAGATGCTCACTTCGCTTGTAAAGCGTGCAATTCATCTGTTTTGCATTATTTATAAAGATTTCTCTCATGCAGATTGATCATGTTTTGCAAAAATATTCATATGTTACACTTTTAATCAAGCAGCATAGTTCGATCATTCTTTATTAATTCACTTATGTTTCTCTTTTCTTAATGAAGTCTTTTCATTAACATATCATTTATGTATAAAATGTTTGTATCTGAATGTTTATTAAACGATATTAACAAAACTTTCAAGTTTGCTCATATTGAACTTAATAAGATTTGTGAGTTGTTTATGTCATAGTAACAGACATGCAGTCTTAACAAGATTTATACATAGTTAGCATGTAAATTTAAAGAATGTTCATGATTCAAGTTCTTTCTGCTAATCACTTTCAACAGATTAAACATAAGAATATTCTGTCTCAGTTTTCATCATTGCAATAACAAGATGCTGAATTGAATGATTTTCATAAGCGATTTTTCTCAGAGTTCTGCATTTTATTTAACTTTCTCATCTGCATGCAGATTGCTTTGTAACATGCACATTAAAATTATCAAAGTTTGTATGATTATAAAAACTCTGCATGCAATCAATGCACAGCACTTCATTATCATGCAGCATCTCAATGTTATTCAAACTTTTAATAATTTCTAAACTTTACTGTAGTTAAACAATAGATTTGTAGTCAGCATTGTGTATAAATAAGTTTCATTGCTGATTTAAAACAGATAGTGATTTGATAAGAAATGCTGTACTTCTTTGAAACAACGTTGTTTCTTATACAATCTTTGAATGCAAAAGAGAGTTTGATTTCAATTTTTGCTTCAGCATGTAATCTTTTTTGCTGTTCTGAGATTGATTAATGACTTTTTCTTTTTATCTGAGCTTGCTCTTTGATTTGTTACTCAAATTACTGTTTAAGTTGATGATTCTTTCTTCTTTTAATGAAATTTTGTTTCGTTGTTGATTTTGATCTGCATAAGCGCGAAAAATTTCGATTTTCGATTTTTATCTTGTGACACAGTCATCTGTAAAGTTATTAAGTTGAATGAAAGATTATTTTGATCATATGATTGTGCTCTCTAACTTGTTGATTAATTTGATATATTATACGCTTTGATAAATTGTTGTTATCACATGCACTTTCAATGTATGATCAGCATTGTATATGCATGTTCTTAATTGAGATGATGAGTTTTTCACTAAATGAAAGAAGTTGTATGCTGAGTTAAATGAATGCAAGTCATTGTTGTTGTGATCTTATTTCTATATAATTACTATGTTGAATTCGCAAACTTCTTTGTTAATTAGAAATGATTCTTGAATTTTTAATAACTTTCTGATGTTGTACTGTAAAATTTGTAGAAAAAATTGTTTCATCATAAAGTTATTCATAGTTGTTGTTGACTCTGTCATAAGAAGACTCTTTGTATGCTTTTAATAGAATCTTTTTCGTAAAAAACAATTTCACATTGATGACAGTGATTTATCAAAGCATATGATATATCAAATCGATCGACAAGTTATAGAGCACAATCGTACAATCAAAACAAGCTCTCATTCAACTCAATAGCTTCACAGATGACTGCGTCGCAAGGTAAAAATCGAAAATTGAAATTTTTCGCGCTTACGCAGATCAAAATCAACGATGAAACAAGAGTTCATCACAAGAAGAAAGAATCATCAACTCAAACAGTAATTTGAGTAACAAATCAAAGAGCAAGCTCAGATGAAAAGAATAATTCATCAATTGATCTCAGAACAGCAAAGAAGATTACATGCTGAAGCAAAAATCGAAATTGAACTCTCTTTTACACTTGAAGATTGCACAAGAAACAATGTTGTTTCAGAAAAGTACAGCATTTCTTATCAAATCACTATCTGTTTTACTTTTTCTTGATGCATAAGACAATAAGTTGAGATCAGTCGTTACTATTCTGAGCAAGATAACATGACTACTTTAATATTTGAAATATAAAGCAATTGCATTAAGCATTTTCTATCAAAAAAGAGTAATCTAAATTCTTGCAAACTAAATTTATATCATTTTCATCTGACATAAGTTGATAATAAAAGATGATTTATTGCAGATTTTAAGATAGAAATTGAGAAATTTATACACTAAAATTACTGTCTAAGTGAAACGCTCTGAGTAAGAGATTAAAGAAATATTTAAGTGATGTCAAGTGAATTTTCTAGAAGTTTAAAGCTCAAAACTCGAAAAAACTCTCGATGAAAAGAAATATAAAGAGTCGCTTCATGCGCTTTTCTCTCTCTCATTTCGCAGACATTAACGCGAAACTCAGCGAAAGCAATAGCTCAACATCAGAATTTAAAACATCAACGATAGAATTCAAAAAGTTAACATTAGAAATTGAAATAAATTTATGAAATGAACTTAGCATGAGTTTGTCAACAAGCAAACAACTGCAGAACAACATTGTTGATTTATTTCACAGTCAACAAAAATCGCTCACATCAGCAAATAGAAAAATGTAATATATGTTTAGTTCACTCAATGCATTGATGCTAAATTCACATGCAAATGCGCATAATGACAAGAATACAATCAATCTGCGAAATGCAAATTCGCAGCAAAAAGAGCAAACATGAGCGATTGTGAAATTCAAAGAAATGAAAAAGTGAAAAGCAATGAAAAGTTTGCAAAAAGAAGTTAGCATTGAAGTTAGTACTAGCAGATGCTACAATGTCATCTCTAAAGATGATGTACATCAATGCATTGCAAACTTGAAAAAAGATAGCAAAGCTTAAAACAGAAATTGAAATTGCAATGATATTCACGCACAAGTCTGTTAGATGCAGTAAAACGACAAGCGTGATCGATGAAATAATCATAACGAAAGCGAAATTGCAAGTTATCGACGATGCAATCGCGATATGCAGCGAAGAAACATCTGAAGGCAGCGAAATTTGAGTGTACACAGACAGTCAAATGACGCTGCAAAGATTAAAGCAAAGAGCAATGTCAACTTGAAGTTATTCAATAACATACAACAAAATCTGATTAATCTGCAACAAAATCGATGTCATATTTGCATACAGTGAGTATTAAGTTGCAAAGACATCATCAAAAACGAAGCAGTGAATCAATTGATCAAAGACGTGACATGAAAAAGATTAATAATCGACATCAGAAAAAGAATAATCATGAGCTTCATCAAAAAGCAAATAAACAAAGAGATAAAAGAGCAATGACTAATTGCATGAAATGACAGCATCAAAAAAGAAAATCAGTATCAGAAGCACACAGCGAGAATGAATCTGAGTTACAAATCATTAAAGAAGTTTTAAAAAATAAACAGACTGACGTTTTCAACGTTTATACAGCTAAAAATGAGACATGACTATTTCAAAAGCTATTTGCATTAATTATCAAAGAATAATTTGAACAAATGCTATGAAATATGTAAGACGAGACAAACGTTAAAGCACTTACTATTGAATTGCAAACATTATAGAGCAGAACAGTTACAGCTTAAAGCAAAAGCACAGTTCAAAAACATGAACATTATATATATATTTTTTGAATTCTTACTCGATTCAACACTCATTGTGAGTCTATGCAAGATTCTATATATTGTAGCAAGCACTGTGCTAGCGTAGCGCTCTTTTCATATCTACTATTGCTTTTTCTCTGCGCTCTATACTGTAACTGTTCTCAATGTAAAAACTTTATGAGCTTGCTTCTTTTCTACTCTTTCTCTCTTTCATCTGACTTTTTAATGATGTTACAGTCTGAAATTGATTTAGTATACTTGTCAAAAATATCATTCAAATGATCACTGTCATCACACTCATGATTTCTAGAAGCTTTCTTAAGTTCATGATGTTCTCTTCACATTGCATCATCTTTCATTCTATCTTTCATTTGAAACATGTTAATAGAACATGCTTGATTAACATTTAATCTTTGTTGCATTTGCATATTGTCATAGTGATATCAAGTATTCATCTCTCATGTAGAAATTAATTGAAGTCAATTTTTCTCATGCGTAACTGCGTCAATAATGCATTGTAAGACTTTGCATGATTCTTGTGCAATTGCAAATATTGATGTGTCATCTCTGATGTCAAATATTGAAAATGAGCTGCGTTGAATTTCTCTTTTCAAACTACTTTTCATGTTTATCTGATTTGTTTCTGTATGAGCATCAGTCTCATCATCACTTCAGTGCGTTGATGCTCAGTCAACAATAAAGATAAATTATGTGCATCATTAATTATCTTGTTCATCACTTCATTTTCAAGTACTTCTGCATGTTTTGCTACTCAATGTAACTTCAGCATGACTTCTTAAGATTAAATGCTCTCATGCATGATTTGAACTCATTGCAGACGTATCTGATTTTTTGTTGATATCATAACTTTCACTGTTTTCAGAGAAGTTTGACTATCATTGTATACTTTGTATATCTTTTCATGACATTCTTGATTCACTGTTGCTACGTCTGCAAGATGTTTCATCTTCATGACTAATTCTTTCAGCTCATCATGATGAGTGATGATTAAAGTCAATTCTCTCAGTCTTTTATTTAGTTTTCAGTTTATTCTCATCGCGATCACTGTAACATTGTTTCTGCTATCATTATTATTTAAGTAAATTCTTTGCTTCAATGTGAATATGTCGAGATTATATTATCTTATTGACATTTTCTTGTTTGCAACTATAACTATCTTCAATGATTCTGATCAGAGAGTCACTGTGTAGAAATGATTTCAATTCATCTTCGTTTATTCAAATGTTTTTTTCATTCACTTTCACTTCAGCTGTAAAGATGTTTTATACAACTTTGATTTTCAATCTCTTTTGAATGTCAAGTTGTTGCAAATTCGATGCATGATCATCTTGATAACTTTATCTGATTTTCAAGAGTTCATGTTTATTATCGATTTTTGTATCAGCTTTTGTAAGTGAATATTTATCAACATCATGTTCATTTTCATCTGTAAAGTCTTTGTTGATGTCACTTGATAAACATTGATGATCTGTTGTAATGCTTTTTCTTGCACTGATTTCAGCTTGATACTCAAATTCTTTTGATGATCTTTCACTTTCTATAATGTATATCATATAATGACTTTGTGACTAAGCAAAGAATGCATCATCACGAAGTATATTTGCTTACTCATCATCATTGATGAGTCTCAAGTAAACTCAATAATTGTCTGCATAATCTTTTGTTTAATCACTAGTTTTGCTTCAACATGATGCATGTAAATCACTCATCTCAACTTGAAATTCAATTGAACTCTCAAGATTCTAATATTTGATTTTAAGTCAATCTGATGTTTTATCAGCTTTACATCAACTTTCATATTAAATCATTTAGAAGTTTTTATAAAGTGAATCAGTTCATGCTTTGTCATTAAGAATTTGATGTCATGCATTTTTGATCACTGTTTGCATTTATCATAAATTTCGCTAAAAACTTTGCAGTTGCGTTTTATAAACTCTTTGTATATCAAGATATTGATGTTATTCATGAAGTTTATGAAGTTAGTTTTCAGCTTGATGTCATCATATGCTTCTAACAAGTTCACATTGTAAAACAAATATAATATCAATGATAGTAAAGAGTTTTGTGATATGTTAATGTTCACGCTGCATTTCATTGTTGTGTAATCATCAATTGTGATCATAATGCGTTGATTTTTCAAAAAGTTCTTTACAAATTCAAGAAGCAGTCTAGAAACTTTTCTCTTCTTCATGTCATGTAAAAGTTTGCTGTGCATCATATTGTTAAACGTACTCTTCTCATTCAGACTTAGCAGTGAGACTACTCTTCTTCTCATGTCACTTCACACAGTATGTATCTTTTCTATAATTAGTTGCAAAGTTGTATTTATTGATCTGTGCTTGCAAGCTCTCATCTGAATGTTCAATATTGAGTTGCAAGCTTCTATAACATTTTACAGATGTTCAAATACAATGAACTTTAATACTTTGCTCAATGTGTCAAGTAATGCAATTAATTTATATATTTTTGCATTAAAGTAATTTTTCTTGTCTGACTTTTGCATCATTATTGTGACTGCACTCTTGAACTGAGTTGATTGTATTTTCTTCTGTAAACATCTTTCAAAAAAAAAGCATATTTATTCTAATGTGTTGTCAACGAGTCTGTGCATTATTCTATTTATGTATTTTGTGTGTCTCAACATCTTGTCAGATGTCGCTTTGTAGATGACTTTCTTAATTTCATGATGCATCAATGAGATGTCATCTTCAATCAAGAGCAAATACTTGAAGTTTATTGTGTTCAGCATAAAAATCTTTGAAGATGATAAAAAGTGAGTCTGAAACATCATCTTTACTTTATTCTGCGCTGTTGTGATGATGTCAAAACACTCTGACTTGATCAAAGAAAGAATTGTCACTTAAGTTAATGTGTTTGCAATTGCATTTCTTACTCATTTCGCAGTTTTAAACAGTTCTCTTGAGAATTGTTTAACATTCTGCATGATCTTTTGATATTCACTGCGTTTCTATTTTCTGATGATCTTGCTCTTCTTGTCATATGCTTGAATGTACTCTGTTCAATTATCAATGATTCAACAGCTTCTTCTCATTCATTGCATACTTTTAATGATTTTTGTACACTTCTTCGTTCATTCTGCTTTGATCATTTCATGTTATCTCACTCAAAGAGTGAAAATCTCAATGATCTTCTTCAATGCATTCAGCAATTGCTTGATGTATTCATTTATGCATCAATATCTTATTTCATGATTCAACAATGATTTTAACATTTGTTCTTTCAAAGTATTAATGAACTTCTCTTCATTCATTGTTTTTCAGTTGCAACGCAATTTTCGCGCTGACTTTTTGCAGATTCTGAAATCTATAATCGTCTGTATCAATAAATGATTTAAGAAGTTTTTCATTTCTTTGTTGATTTCACATCATATTAATCGATTCATAATGTCATCTGTCGTGAAGATCAGATTTATTGTCATTTGAGATTCTTGATAATTTCTCATAATTGTATCTTGAGATAATGCTAGTGATGTATCAATGTTTGTGATCATTTTAATTAACTCATTCAACAATAAATGTTGTCTTGAATAGAATGATTCTTCTTATGTGAAGTGATGCAGATTAAAGTCTTTTACAAGAATGCTTTTCTTTGACATGTGCAGTATCTTTTCAATGTCTGAAAGATTTTCTTTTTCATGAATAATTTCATGATCTTTGAGTGATGAATTGTATGCTTCATGAATGTGTATAACTCTTTAAGTCATCTGTGCATCATCTGTTAATGTTTATAACGTAATTGTGTTTACATCTTTGAAGTATTATGTTGAGTATCAGATGTTGCTGTCAATTTTCTTATTTATGTAGAAACAGATTCTATCTTCATTATTCTTCAGCATGAAGTTGACAGTTGCTGAGCAGTATGCTCTGAAAATGTCATTAAATCATCAGAATTCTTGAAGAATCAAAATGTCATAGTTCTTTATCTTTTTCTCATATAATAACATTATCATCATTTTGTTTCTAAACTTGTGAACGTTGTATTGTAGTATTCAAAGCTTCTTTTGCTGAAATATTAAAGTTCACATTTCAGACTGTTTTGTGTTCTCTTGAGTATTTATGAAGTGTTTACTTCACTTGTAAAATTCTTAACAGAAGATGACATTAACAATGATGTGATTAATGTTAATTTCAATTCATTTGATCTTGACTTCTTGATCAAGTGATTCATTATAGTGTTTTCTGATGTGATGACTGTGCTGAGCAGATAACTTTCATTCATTGAATGTCTCTGCTTTCTCTTCAAGTCATTGTTCATCAGCAATTTCAGATTGATAAATATTTCTGTGAATATCTTTGATGTTGCTGTCTTAAGTTCTTTCTGCTCTTGTACAACATGATATAGAGATTTGTGCTTTGTGACTCTTTTTATTCTTTCTTTTTCAGCTTGTCATTTATGACATTGAGAGTCAAAGACTTTGTATATGCTTTGATATGCTTCACATTTTCACATGTTTTAAGTCTGTTTGTAAAAACATTGCTTTAAACGATGATTTAACATGCAGTAAACACATTTCTGCTTGTTTTTGCATTCATACATCTTGTGATTATATTCTTGACACTTTAAACATTGATGCACTCTGCAGCTTAAGTCGTAGAACTGTGTGATCTTTATGTTGATCTCATGATATACTTTCTCATTGATCAGCTTGTTCATCATCTCAGCGCTGACTATGCATATCATCAGCAAAATGTATCTCTTCTGCTCATTTTCTTTTGTGAGTTACTCAATCTTTTGAATCTTTATTTCTGAATGTATGTCTTTGTTGATCTTGATGAGCATTCTCATTTCTTTCTTCTCTATGTTCTTAGACATTTCTTTAACTTTAATTTCATGTATCACTACTTTAAAATTAATCTTGCATAAACATGCATTTAATAATATCTCTTTGATTCAAAAATCGTTTTTCTTCAGTGTTTTCTTGCTGCTCTTTGTCTTGATTCAAAATATCAGCAGTTTCAATCATTTCTTCATCATCTCTATGTTTTTGCATATTGATAATGTCTCGTTAATGTCAATTTCTTTCGCTCATTTCACTATGTTCTTCATTATTGTTGTCATGATTCTCTTTACTTCTTTTTTCTCTTTGATGAAGATCTTTACTTCAAATTTCTTGCAATGATTTTGCATTGACAACGATATGTCGACGTTGAACACAGAATAACTCTCAAATAATGTCATCGACTTCATGCTCACTCTCTTTGCTCAGCTGTCAACGTGTTCTCTCTTCTTCATGAACTCTTTTTCAAGTCTGCTCATTATCTTTTTCAGTCTCTTCAGCTGATTCTTCATGCGCTGATTGACAGTTAACGCAGTGACGCGTTGATGCATCAGCTTTTCTATCATTTCTGTCAAACTTCTCATCTTCTTTCAGAGTATCAACTCGTTGTTTCTACGTTCGTTGAGTTCATAAAGTACTTGCAGCTTGTGTAATTTCTTCTGTATATCTTTCATCTTGACTGAATTCTTCTGCAAGATGATGATAATCATCTCTCGTTTACTTGTTAACATCACGTTGATGATGCTTCTTATCTGTCTTTGATGATCAGAATGAAGCGCAAGCATCATGTCAATGATGTGCTCTGTCTCTAGATAGTTTAAGTAATTTGTTTTCGTCATTTTTTCCTTCAATGATGTATTTTTAATGTCAATATTACAAACATTATATTGACGTTGTTTATCATCAAGATTGAAAGAATCGTAATGTTAAAGTACTTGAAAAGTACTTGAATTGCAACAAGAAAATGACTATTAAGAATGAAAAAGTAAAGTGAGAAGAACATGAAGAGACGAGAAAACGAGAGCACGAAAGAAAGAAGTTGTTTGATTGAAAGTGCTTGTTTGCGCAAACTATCGATGTGATTGATCAATGAGAAGATATAAAGCAGCGACTTTGATCAAAATACATGTAATCTAACATATGCACAGCGTCTAGACAGTGTCATAGTCATAGACTGCATGCACTTAATGAAGAAATAAAAAAAATCATCTCTAAAAAGATGCAGATAAAGAGACTGCGTGAAAGAATTGAATTCGCAGTCAATCAGCTAAGACAAGCAATATCAGAACAGAAAGAGATTATAAATCATAGCTTAATTTACATTCAAAGAGCATGCAACGAAAGCATAGAAAACTCGATTCAGAAGCAAATGAATCAACTTCAAAGTTAAATAAACAACAAACTGAAGATCATTCTATAATTAATTCAACAAAATGCTGAAAACATCAAAAAGAAAATTAATGCAAAGCAAATGACAAAGAATTCGCAAATCTTGCAGAAGACGCAGAATTCACAAACGTTGCAAGTCATGCAAAATTCGCAGAAATCAACGCAAAAGCTCATATATGCGCAAAAAGCAGCTCAAGTTACAAGCATAAATGTAAATGCAAACATAAATGCAAATGCAAACATAAATACAAATGCAAACATAAATGCAAATGCAAATGCAGACGAATGAAACCTGATCATCAAGAAATTCTCGCCAAAATCACAAGAAATATCGTATCGCGAAAGAAGATTCATTATCAATCTCAAAAATGAGAACTAAACTTTAAAGATGATGAAAATGCGAGATTCGATGAATAACACATTGAAAAAGGCGAAAATCAATGTAATAGTCATCATGATAGTCAAAATGCAAAAGAAAAACAACATTGCTCTGATGATCTTAAAAAAATACATCGCAGACGTCTTACTAGCGCAAAGAGCAATATAAGAGCATGTTTTTGATGTTAAAAGCATTAAGAAAGACGAGAAATGACACAAAATAGTCATACATAGTCTGAAAATCGAAATCTTCAACATGAAAACTGAAATGAAAAATCTAAAAATTGAATTAAAGTTCTTCAACCTTGAATTGAAACTAATAATCAATTCTATATGATTATCTAAAAGCGAAAATCAATCACGAAATAAGCACGCATCAATGATTTTAGCTTTCAAAATCGAGACAGAAGCACAAAAACATTTGAAAAATGACTTTTAACAACAAGATCAACATATCAAACAGTTGAATATAGAAACTGTTGATTAAATGCTTAATGTCAAAAATGTCAAATCTTTGAACATTTATAAAACAAATGTAACAGATTATCAAGATGTTTATACTGCAAGCGAAATCATCAGATCTAAGAGCATAAATGTTAACTATCTACGTGCAAAGACAAGCAATCATGCAATCACATGATTTCTAATTGCTGCAACTGTCAAAATGCAAACTTTGCAAATAGCATAATGTGCAAAACATATCAGACAGCTCAGTCTATTAGCTCATAAAAAGATTATTTAGTCACGAAATTGTAATGAGTATTGTAGTCAAAATGTCACAAAACAACGCAAATGACGAAAGCTTTGCAAACAAGTCAAATATTTAAATTCTACAGCACAATTATGAAAGATCAATGCAAATTATGCACGCATGCATGAAATTTGCAAAAAACAATGCAGATATGATTATACTACAAGAATCATGAATGAAAGATGAGAATATAACAATTTCGCATTCATCATTTATCTGCATCAAATCAAATGTTCAGAATACTTGAATCAGAGTACTGATATTTGTTGCAAAAAACGCAAAGAAATTTACATGCACATCAAGATCAGACATAGTCAATAGCAAAGATATGCAAGCAATATCAATAGTGAACAATAAAATTCAGAAAGAAATTTTATTATTCAATATTTACAATGAAAAGTCACAAAATGCAGATGACGAGCAATTATACATAATTGAGCGAGAATTAGCAAAAGTTATGCTAAATTCTGAGCAAAAAGTTATTATTGTCAAAGACTTTTATGCACATCATAGCTGATGAAACGCAAAAATTTCAAACTTTATTAGAACGAAAGCGTTAATAAATTGAGTAAATTTGCACAAGTATGATCTGATTAACACTTCTGATATAAACATATATCACAGCTATTCAGATCAGTCAAGCTCGATACTTGATTTAGCATTTGCATCAAAGAATATGCATAATCACATTAAGAATTGATATATAAACAAGAATAATAATAATAATAAATTCATACATTCTTGTGACATCGATTAGATCAACTCATGAGAAACTTTATGCTATCTGTATCGAGTGAACAAAACTCTCTGAGGTAGAAAATCACTCGCAGTCTACATGATTGCTTCACGCAGTTGAAACAGTAAGTTTTGAAACTATGTATCAAATTTGTTCGCGTTGATTGCACGTTAAAGAACGAGTGTTTTAGTCACTCTAAATTACTTTAAGAGCTTCGTTTTCATCATCATCTTCGCTACTGCTTTGAGATTCTTCGTGATGACAACGATTATTCAATAGTTTGAGAAGTCAGCATCTTGTAACATTCTTGATCGCAGATGCGATCAGTTCAAGCAGTGCATTAGTACATGCTTCGTCGTCTGATGACTTCATTCGCAGTCACATCGCAAGCTATTTATGTCTGAAACGTTTCTAGAGTGCAGATAAGTGTTCAGATTTATGCGTTTGATTCTGATGTGCATTATGAGAATGCTTTCTGCTTTCTGAAAATCATCACGCATCTTTATCATCTTATTGCTCAGATGTGATCTTCGTGCTGAGATTATTTTGATGTCTGCAACGCGTTCTCTGTACTTTTCTCATCATTGATTTCATTGATCTTTGTGATACTGCGTTATTGCAATGCTATCGCTTGTTGAAATCATTATGAAGAAGAGAGTATGTCATCTGCATCTTGACTGTATCTTTGCATCTTCTTGAATGAAGACATTCAGAAGTACTATTTTCTTGATGACGAGTGAGCGAAAAATGACGCGATTAACTTTCGTCAAATGAGCGCGTATTAGTTTGTATGCTTGTCTGATCTTTTGCGTTCAATCATTAACTCAACTGTGTAGCGTGATCTTGTTCTGTAGCATGTTCAAATGAACATGTAGCGAACTTGTGTATGTTTCTGTCTCTAGAGTTTTGATGTTTACTCTTTTGAATGCTTCTGCTACGTGACGCAGAGTCTGATTCTGAAGTGTTTCTAGTTTGCATTCTTTGCTCGACAGTTCATCTTTCTTGTCGCGCTGATGTCAGACTGACGCTTCGAATATGATTTCTGATCTCACTACTGCTGAGTATACTTGTCTCACTTTTGTGAAGATAGCTTCTCATGTGAAAACTTCAAGATGACTAAGTGTCAGCATTCTTGTGACGTGATTCGTCTTTATTTGTCGAAGATGCGCGCTTCATTGCAGTTTCATGTTCAGTTGTATTTCTAGAATTCATACATCTGATTTTGATTTGATAACTGAGCTTTTTATTTGTATGCTAGTCATCATGTTGAATCTCTTCGATTTTCTAGTGAAATGCGTAAGCTCATACTTTTCTGATGCAAACATTACGTCATGAGTGCAAACTCATTTTGCACAGACGTTGTATGCTTTGCTCAGTGTTCTGCAGATTTCTTCAGTAAATCTGTCGTAGACTAGAATGTTAATATTGTTTATGAAGTTAAGCACTTCGATTTTAATTCTCAATGCTTCGCATTTTTCAATTAGACTTGCGTTGAAGAATAGAAAGAGAATTGATGAAATGAAAGATCTCTGTGATATGTCTGCGTTTATCTCGCGCATGTCACTCGTTTATTCATTGAATATTAGCGACGTCTTTCAATTCTCTAGAAAGCTGCGTGTTCATTCAATTATGTAGCTTGACATTCTTTTCATTTTCAGTGTATGCAGAAGTCTGACATGTGAGACTTGATTAAACGCTTTGACGACATCTAAGCTTAGCATAAAGATCACATATTTGATTTCACAGTCTCACACTGTGTGAACTTGATCTACTAGTAGATTTAACGTCGAGATCATGAATTGCTTGCATCTCGCTCTCATTTGAGCATTTGATAGCATGCAATGAGTCTCGACTATGTCATTCAGTCTTTTGATCATGATTGACTTCAGCGCTTTGCTCATGATATTGAGCAAAGCAATGAGTTGATACGTTTTTGAATCAATATAGTCGCTTTTCTTTGTCTGAGTCTTTTTGAACTGCTTCAAATAATACTTATGTATTATGCATGCATTGAATAAACTTGTTAGTACTGAGATCAGTTCTGCAAGACTCGCTTGAAGCGCTCTGTTTGAAATATCTGAAGCGCTCGACGCTTTGTCTGCTTTTACTCATCTGATTATCTGCTTCACTTCATCTTCTGTGATGCGTGAATTGAATGAGACTGTCAGAGATATGAATGATTCTGCGATGTCATTGACATTCGCTTAAGAAGATGAGAAAAAGAACTTTTCTTGCAGTATCTCAATTTTTTTCTCGAACGTCGTTGTCATATGATCGATGTTGCTTCGCTTCAGTGACGAAAACTGAGAAAGCTTTTTAGATAGCTGACTTTCGATTCTAGCTCATTTTGCAAAGCATCATATCAATTTGAGTGCTTTGCTCAGCTCATGCATTTGTGTTCTGAAGTGTGCGCATTTCGTTTGTTGAATGATCTTGTTTTTATGATCGTTGTGCTTCAGATATTCATTTCACGCTTCTAATGTGTCTTGCATTTTTCATATGATTCGCAGTCGTCTTGATTTCATTACTACTTCGAAGCAGCTTTAATTTCAAAAGTCTCTTACTTAATTTGATGACTTTGTCAAAAGAGTAGATTTCTCGATGATCTTCTGTAGTACTCTGATAATCTTGCACACTCTGTCATTCATCATAGTCTTGTCGTCTAGAGAGTGTTTCAAAGGTAAATGTATTTGCAGATAAGCACTCAATGCTTCTGTATTCATTTTCTTTCAAAGTCATCAAGTCGAGAATTGCACTGAGATTGTTTGTAGACATAGCTCTGTGATGATCAAAAGATGATTCAATCTTTGATGCAGATCAATTCGTATCTTGCACTTGCATGTTATGAACTGTATTTTCTCGCTGTTAAAGACTAGATTAATCGTCGTAAATTGATTGTGAGCTTCGCGAGTAATAGTGTCTGATTTCAGTAATAATTTCAGTCTTGCGTTTGTAATGATGTTTAGTAGAGTATCAGTCATCATATGACGAGTGAAGCATTTTCGTCTCTCTCAGTGAGAATGATGTAGATTGAAATCTTCTACAATCAGTTGTTTGCAGTCATTCTTGAGTAGTTCATTCAAACGAGAAATGATTGAAGATCTCTTTGTGAATGTAGTAAACAGTGAGCATGAGTTGTAAACGTTTAGAAGTCTTAATATCTGCATTTCATTATTTGTGTTGCGAGTTAATATTCTGATTAAGCAAATGTCTGACTCAGCTGTTTCTACTATTCATTGATCGAGTCTTAAATGTTTGTTAACGTATATGCATGTTCTTGATTGAGATAACGAGTTTTTCACTAGATGAAAGAAGTTGTGTGCTGAGCTAAATGATTGCAAGTCATTGTTGTTGCAATCTTGCTTCTGTATAGTTACTATGTTGAATTCGCGAACTTCTTTGTTAATTAGAAATGATTCTTGAATTCTTAATGATTTTCTGATGTTGTACTGTAGAATTCGTAGAAAAGACTGTTTTATCATAAAGTTATTCGTAGCTGTTGTTGATTCTGCAATGAGAAGACTCTTTATATGCTTTTGATCATCGATGATCTTTCTCACTTTCTGATTGAACGTTTCTGAATCTGCTCAGATGTTGTCTCATCTGAGTCATTACTTACGCAAGAGAAAAGATTGACTTGTCTCTTCTTGATCTCTACTATCTGTCAAGCTGATTCATCAGCGATTCAACTGCATGTTTTCAGCATGACTGTTGCTGAGCTCAAGAGATTCATTGAATCGAAAGAATTCATTGAATCTGAAAAGTTCATTGAATCTAAAGAGTTCAGAAACAGCAAGAAGAATGTGTAATTATATTTAAACGTTTCAGAGTATCTGAACGATTTATTTCTATAGATTTCAAACGCTTGTTTCATTTGCTGTCATCACTTGAAACAGATGCATCTTCAGAGTTCATGATTTTCGTTGCAATTGACGCAACATCTTCTATTTGAAGACATCACACACTTTTTTATGTGATGCTTGTCTGCGCATTTTTCGCAGCGCTGATTCTTTCTGCAGATCTTAATCATGTGATCAAATTCGTGACATCTGAAGCATTGTGTGATGTGATAGTTCTTTTTGAATAGCTTGCATGCACATTCTTGATACAAGTTTAGCATGCTCATGTTCATTAGTTGATTTGTCATCGCTTCGATCGCGATCTTTATGATGAGCGACGAATGAGTCTTTTCGCTATCTGCTATCTTCTTGAGCCAGACTATTCTTAGAACTTTCAGATCTTCATGAAGTCTTGCGTTATCTTTTATCAATCTTTCAATGATCTTTTCTTGATTGCTCATGTTTATTGTAGTGCATACTTCATGTGTCAGCATTGCGAAGATTCAACGTGCTACGCGTGTCAAACTCGTGATTTCTTTTGCTTATGTCTGAGTCTTTTTCAGATTTGCTTAAGCATCTGAGCTAACTGCGTGAAGAAAAATGTCATTGCTGCTCAGCTTGCAAAGTGACACGATTAGATTTCTTTGATCTGTTGACATGTTTGCAATTCTCTGTAGAATCTGTTCGATTGACTTCTTCTGTATCTCTTTTATTTCTCTTCTGTTCATTATCTTAATCATGACTTCTCGTTTCTTGCAAAGCGACGACGAGTTGTTTCTGAAACGTTGCTCTCTCGTCGCTATTTCTTCTCTTGTCACGTTCGCTCATGACGTGATTTTCGTTGAAAGACGTGTGTTTTTCTGTGTATGCAACTGCTTGTTAAGCAGTTGAACTGATTGATGTCTTCAGTTTCTGTACATTCTTCGCAATGAATGCATTCTGATTCGCGTGATGTTTTTCTTCTGAGTCGAGTTGAAGACGTCGAATCAGCTTCAATGCTATCTTTTTTCACGAATGATCTTTGCTCTTCTCTTTCTCTAACGTTGATATCTTTATTAGTAGATCAATAATGTTAGCAACGTTCTCTTTATCATCACGTGAGCATTTCAATCTTGCATCTCTGTTTTCTTGTGATGAATTGACATCGCTTGCAATCATCTTCAAATCAGCATTGCTACAATTCGTGCAATTCATCGTCGTGCAATCATCTTTTAGATTCACTTTGTCTTGTTTGTAATGCTCTTTTTCAAAATTTATGATGCGTGCGTTGTGATTGTTTTTGATATAAACAAGAATGTAAACACAGAATTTAATCATAAAGTAATTCTATTTACAATAGTTACAAAAAAGATGAAGTGAGTTGAAAATTCATTGAATGCATCATACAATTTGCAAAAAGTCAATTGAAAAGACTTTAATGAGCATTTGCAAAAGTCGAAAGATAAAATGATTGTCAAGATGCAAAGAATCATAAGCTTAGAAGCAAAAGTCATGTATTTGACTGAATACATTAAGAATACAGTGAAATTATTCGTATTTAAACAGCGAATATGCGCAAAATCAAAATTCTGATGAAACAATGAGCTCATCGAAATGCAAAAAACGTTGTTGTCAAAAAAGCGAATCTGAAAAAGATGCAGAAATGATGACGCATGAGCAAAGATAGTGCAAATGCGAAATTCGTATCATGATGCAATAAAGCTGATTAAAAATCAATTCTGAATCAATTTTTTAAACAACTTCGAAGAAAAAGAAGTGTTTCAAACATACAAGTTCACTAAATCACGTTTAATTAAAAATCTATCTTTGATACAAAACTTGCAAAAAGAATTGAAAATTGAATTCAATGAAAAGTGCAAGATATTTCTGAAAGCAATGTACTCATTATCTTCAAAAATTCAAATCAATGAAGAATTACTATTGAATGAAAGTGTAAAGTAATCAAGAGTTATCAAAAAGAAAATCAAGCACGCTATTAACTTCTTAACATTCAGAAAAGCACTTGAATCAGATGATATGTCATTCATAATCATACAGTAAGCGTACAAAAGCATATTGAAAATCTTCAATTTAGTGTATTTAGATTTGATTGAAAATGACTATTATTCAAAGATATGATGCAAAGGCACGAGAATTATTCTGAAAAAATCAGATAAGTCAAATTATTCAATTTTGAAAATATACAGAATTATTATGCTGCCAAACTATTTAAACAAAGTAGCAGAAAAAATAATAGTAGTGCAACTGTTTTACACAGCTGAAATTAAATCAGTAATGAAACTCATCTGTATGCAATGCTGATTACAAATCTACTGTTTAGCTACAGTAAAGTCTAAAGATTATCAAAAGTTTGAATGACATCGAGACGTTGCATGATGATAAAGCGTTGTGCGTTGATTGTATGCAGAGTTTTCGCGATCGCGCAGACTTCAATAATCTCAATGTGCATGTTACAAGCAATCTGCATGCAGATGAGAAAGTCAAATAAAATACAGAACTATGAGAAAAATCGCTTATGAAAATCTTTTGATTCAGTATCTCATCATTGCAATGACAAGAATTGAGACAGAACATTCTTGCATTTGATTTGTTGAGAATGATTAGCAAAAAGAACTTAAATCATGAACATTCTTTAAATTTACATGCTAATTATGTATAAATCTTGTTAAAACTGTATGTCTGTTACTATGATACAAACAACTCACAAGATTCATTAAGTTTAACATGAGCAAACTTGAGAATCTCATTAATATTGTTTAATAAATGTTCAAATACAGACATTTTATATGTAAGTGATATGCTGATGAGAAGATTTCGTTAAAAGAAGAAAGATACAAGTGAATTAGTAAAGAATGATTGAACTACGCTATCTGATTAAAAATGTAGCATATAAACATTTTTGCAAAACATGATTAATCTGCATGAGAAAGATTTTTACAGATAACATGAAATAAATGAGTTGCACACTTTCAAGCGAAGTGAGTGTCTGCAAAGCATGATATACAATGATGATGACTGTTGATCTTAAGAATCTTATTTCTTCACTGAGTTTTGACTCTTGAATGTCTTAATAATAAAGTCAATTTCTAGTTGAAAACATCATTTATATAACTTGAAAGAACAATAGCATATGTCAATGTGATTAAAGAAGAAATTGATTGCAATACATATATGTATCACAGATGAAACATCTGCAATTCATGCTTAAGAAGTAAACTGTTGAAATCTGAGCAGTGAAAGATTTCATTTATCTTGAACTATGAATTTGTTGTAAGAAAACTCTTTAAGTAATCTCTTGAGTTTAAGAGAAAAATCAGCATAGAGATTATGTTCTATGTATGTTGCATGCAACGTATACAACATATTTTCAATAGGTTGAAATTTCGTTGATGAAGATATGATTAAATCAAAAGTGCAAGAACTATGCAATTTAAATAGTTGAGTTATTGAAAAAACATTCTATCAGAAAAAGAATATTTATTATGTACTCATCTTAATACTCTATCAGATTGAATTTAGATCTGAATGCATCAAAATATTTGAACTGAAATGAGATGAAAACAAATGTATCTTGAAAAGCTAAGAAGTGCAAAGACAGACTCACGCAGATATATCAAATATTGAACAAAGTGCAAAAAACATTGAATTCAATAATAATAATAATAATAATAAATTCATACATTCTTGTGACATTGATTAAGTCAACTCATGAGAAACTTTATGCTATCTATATTGAGTGAACAAAACGCTCTGAGATAGAAAATCACTCGCTGTTTATACGACTGCTTCACGCAGTTGTAGACTGATCATGACAAGTTGAATCATCGAGATTGAGTCAAGTTCTTGACTCATCAAGACTTGATTTGAGTCAGAATTCTTGACTTGAGTATTTGAGTAAAGTTGAGATGTTCAACTCAAGTATTCAAGTTGAGTCAAAGAGTTGAAATCAAGTATTGACTTGAAATTTTCAACTCAACTCATCAAGACATGAAGATAAATAAATAGATATTCTATTATGACTTTCTATTATGACTCTCTATCATGACTTTCTATCAAATAGTCTTTATGTTTTTCTATCATAGCTTCTCTATCATAGCTTCTTTATCATAGCTTCTCTTCATGACTTTTCTTCATGACTTTTCTTCATGACTTCTCTTCATGACTTTCTATCATAGCTCTTTATCATAGCTTTCTATCAAATGATCTTCATGTTTTTCTTTATGTTTTTCTTTATGACTTTCTATCAAAAAGATAATGCAAAAAGATAATGCAAAGATGAAAAAATCGGAAAAATTTCTATATTTAACTCTCTTGACATCATATTTGATTGCTTGATGAATTGAGTTAAGTCAGCAAGTTTTGACTTGACTTGAGATCAATATTAAGTTAAATTGAAATGTTCAACTTGAGTATTTGAGTCGAGTCAAGATGTTCAACTTAAGTACTTGAGTCGAGTCAGAATGTAGATATGAAAACTCAACTTAATGATCAGTCTACGCAGTCAAAATTATCATTATGAGACTATGTATTAAATTAGTTCGCGTTGATTGCATGTTAAAGAATGAGTGACTTAGTCACTTTAAATTGCTTCAGAAGCTTCGTTTTCATCATCATTCTTGCAGCTGCTTTAAGACTCTTCGTGATAGCAACAATTATTTGATAATTTAAGAAATCAACGTTTTGTAACATTCTTGATCGCAGATGTAATCAGTTCAAACAATGCATGAATACATATTTCATCATTTGATGATTTCAGTCACAGTTGCATTGCATGCTATCTGCGTCTGAAACATTTGTGAAGTGCAAATAAACATTCAAACTTATGCATTCAATTCTGATGTGAATGATGAAAGTATTTTCAACTTTCTGAAAATCATTTTGCATCTTTATCATCTTGTTGAACAGATGTAATCTTTGTGTCAAGATGATGTAAACAACTACGATGCATTTTCTATATTTTTTCCATCATTGCTTTCACTGACTTCTGTAATACTGCGCTATTGCAATGCTGTCACTAGTTGAATTTATTGCAGCGAAAGTTAATCATCTGCATCTTAACTGTATTTTCACATCTTCTTGAATTAAGTTGTTCAGAAGCATCACTTTCTTGAAAATAAAAGAGCGAGAGATGATGCAATTGACATTCATCAAATGAGTGTGTATCAGTTTGCATGTTTATCTGATTTTCTGTATATAATCATTGATTCAACTGTGTAATGTGATCTTGTCTTGCAGCATGTTCAGATGAACATGCAGCGAGTTTATGTACATTTCTGCTTTCAAAGTCTTGATGCTTACTCTTTTGAATGCTTCTGCAACGTGATGCAGAGTCTGATTCTGTAATGTTTCAAGTTTGCATTCTTTATCTGACAGCTTTTTCTCTTTTTCTTGCTGATGTCAAACTGATGTCTCAAATGCAATTTCTGATCTTACTACTGCTGAGTATATTTATCTTGCTTTTGTGAAGATTATCTCTCATGTAAAGACTTCAAGTTGACTAAGTGCTAGCATTCATGTGACGTGATTCACTTTGATTTGATGAAGATGCACGTCTCATTGCAATTTCATGTTCAGTTGTACTTTTAGAACTTGCACATCTGATTTTGACTTAATAATTGAACTTTCTATTTATATATTAATCATTATGTCAAATCTTTTTAATTTTCTGATGAAGTGCGTAAGTTTATACTTTTCTGATGCAAATGTTACATCATGAGTGCAAACTCATTTCATGCAAACATCATGCACTTTGCTCAATGTTTTGCAGATTTCTTCAATAAATTTATTGTATGTTAGAATGTTAATGTCATTTACAAAGTTGAGCACTTCAATCTTAATTTTTAATGCTTTGCATTTCTCAATCAGACTTGCGTTGAAGAATAGAAAGAGAATTGATGAAATGAGAAATCTCTGCAATATGTTTGCATTTATCTCACGCATGTCACTCGTTTACTCATTGAATCTCAGCAATGTTTCTTGATTCTCAAGAAAGCTGCATGCTCATTTGACTATGTAGTCTGAAGTTCTTTTTATTTTCAGAGTATGCAGAAGTCTGACATGCAAGACTTAATTAAACATTTCAACAACATTTAAACTTAGCATAAAAGTTACATATTTGATTTTGCAGCTTCATATCATGTGAACTTGATCTATTAGTAGATTTAATGTCGAGATCACAAATCACTTGCAACTCACTCTTATTTAAGCATCAGATAGCATGTGATGAGTCTCAGTTATATCACTCAATCTTTTAATCATGATCAACTTTAAAGCTTTGTTCATGATGTCAAGTAAAGCAATAAGTTGATATGTTTTTGAATCAATATAATTGCTCTTCTTCAATTTGTGTAATACTATCGTTTAAGTCTTTTTAAACTGCTTAGAATGATATCTGTGTATTACACATGCATTGAATAAACTTATCAGTATTGAAATCAGTTTTGCAAGATTTATCTGCAGCACTTTGTTTAAAATGTCTGAAATATTTGATGCTTTGTCTGCTTTTATTCTTTTGACTGTCTGTCTCACTTCATCTTCTGAAATGTGTAAGTCAAATGATACTGTCAAGAATATAAATGAGTTCATGATGTTGTTAATGTCTGTCTGAGAGAGTGAGAGAAAGAATTTTTCTTGCAATATCTCAATTTTTTTCTTGAATGTCATTGTCATTTGTTCAATGTCACTTCACTTCAGTGACAAAAACTGAGAAAGTTTTTTAGATAGCTGACTTTCGATTCTGACTCATTTTGCGAAGCATCATATCAACTTAAGTGCATCACTCAGCTCATGCATTTGTGATCTGAAATGTGCGCGCTTTGCTTGTTGAATGATCTTGTTTTTATGATCATTATATTTCAGATATTCATTTTACGCATCTAATGTGCTCTGTATTTTTCATATAATTTGCAGTTGTCTTGATTTTATTACTATCTCTGAGCAGTTTGAATTTCAGAAGTTCTTTGCTTAACTTGATGACTTTGTCAAGAAAGTAAATTTCTCAATGATTTTTTGTAGCATCTTGATTACTTTGCACATTCTTTCATTCATCATTGTCTTGCTGTTCAAAGAATGATTTGACGAAAGATGCATATGCAAATACGCGCTCAATGTTTCTGTGTTCATTTTCTTTCATAATCATTGAGTTGAAGACTGTACTGAAGTTGTTTGTAGACAAAGTTCTGTGACAATTGAAAGATGATTCAATTCTTGATGCAGATTAATGCATATCTTGCACTTGCGTGTCATGAACTATATTTTCTCGCTGCTAAAGACTAGATTAATAGTTGTAAACTGATTATGAGTTTTGCAAGTAATAATGTCTGATTTCAGCAATAATTTCAGCTTAATGTTAATAACGATGTCAAGTAAACTGTTGATTGCTGTATGTTGAGTGAAGCATCTTCATTTCTTTCAGTGAGAATGATGTAAATTAAAATCTTTCATGATCAGTTGTTTGCAGTCGTTTTTGAATAGCTCGCTCAAGCGAGAAATGATTAAAGATTTCTCTGTAGATGTAAAGAACAGTGAACACAGATTGTAAATGTTTATAAGTTGCAACGTCTGCATTTCATTATCTGTGTTACAAGTTAATATTCTGATTAAGCAGATGTCTGACTCAGCTGTTTCTATCACTCATTGATTGAGTTTTAAGCATTTGTTTACATATATGCAAGTTCTTAACTGTGATGATGTGTTTTTCACTAGATAAAAGAAGTTGTGAACTGAGTTAAATAATTGCATATCATTAATGTTGCAACTCTGCTTCTGTATGACTACAATGTCAAAATCACGAACTTCTCTGTCAATTAAAAATGATTTCTGAATTTTCAATAATTTTCTGATGTTATACTGCAGTATTTGTAGAAAAGATTGTTTCATCATAAAGTTATTTGTAGCTGTTGTTGACTTTGCAAAGAGAAGACTCTTTGAATACTTTCAATCATTGAAAGTCTGTTTTGTCTTCTGATTTGTCGTTTCTGACTCTGCTCGAGTGACGTCTCATTTAAGTCATTACTCATGCAAGAGAAATAATCAACGCGTCTCTTCTTGACTTCTATTATCTTTCATGTTGATTTATGAGCGACTAGACTGCGTGTTTTCAGCACAACTGTTGTTGAGCTTGACGAGTTCGCTGAACTGAGAGAGTTCGTGAATCTTGAAGAATTCATTGAATTCAAAGAGTTCATTGAATCTGCAGAGCTTAAAGACAGCGAAAAGCTTAAAAATTGCAAGAACGTGCAATTGTATTTAGATGCTTCTAAATATCTGAACAATCTGTTTTTATAAATTTTGAACACTTGTTTCATCTGCTGTTGTCATTTGAAACAGATGTGTTTTCAGAGTTCGTGATTTTCGTTGCAGTTAATGCAACATTTTCTATTCAAAAACATCATGCATCTTTTGATATGATGTTTGTTTGCGCACTTGATGCAACGTTAATTCTTTTTGCAGAATTTGATCATGTGATCAAATTCTTGACATCTGAAGCACTGTGTGATGCAACAGTTCTTTTTGAACAGCTTACATATGCATTTATGATATGCATTTAACATACTTACGTTCATCAGTTGATTCATCATCGCTTTGATTACTATCTTCACAATGAGTGATGAATGAGTCTTTTCGCTCTTTGCTACTTTCTTGAGTCAGACTATTCTTAGAATCTTCAGATTCTCATGAAGTCTTGCATTATTCTTTATCAATCTTTTAATAACTTTCTTCTGATTGTTCATGTCAATTGTAGTGTGCATCTCATATGTCAGCACTGCAAAGATTCGTCGCAATATGCACGTCAAGTTCGCAATTTCTTTTGCTCATTCTTGAGTCTTTTTCAGATTTGCTTGTGCATCTGAACTGACTGCGTGAAGAAAGATGTCTTTGCTACTCAGCTTGCAAAGAGACATGATCAAATTTTGTTGATTCATTGACACGTCTGCTATTCTTTGAAGAATCTGCTTGATGATCTTCTTCTGCATCTTCTTTACTTCTTCTTTGTCTGCTATCTTTATTATGACTTCACGTTTCTTGCAAAGTGACGATGATTTCTCTCTGAAACGTTGTTTTCTCATTGATAATTCTTCTCTTGTTATGTTTGCTCATGACATGATTTTCAATAAAAGACGCGTATTTCTCTGCATTTGTAACTGCTTGCTTAGCAGTTGAACTGATGTCTTCAGTTTCTGTACATTCTTTGCGATGAACATGTCTTGAGTTGCATGATGTTTTTCTTCTGATTCGAGTCGAAGACGACGCATCAGCTTCAATACTATTTCTTTTCACGAGTGATTTTTGCTCATCTCTTTCTCTAACATTGATGTCTTTATTAGTAAATAGATAATGTTAGCTATCTTCTCTTCATTATTGCGTGAGTGTTATGATCTCGCGTCACTGTTTTCTTGCAATATGTCAACATTGCTTGCAATCTTCTTTGAACTTGCATTGCTGCAATTCGTGCAATTCATCATCGTTTAATCATTCTTTAGATTCACTCTGTCTTGTATGTAATGCTCTTTTTCAAATTTGTTGTGCGTGTGTTGTGATTGTTTTTTTTACCATTCAAGAAATAATTTGAAAAATGAAAATATTGAATTCAATAAAAGAAATCGAAATTTCTCACTTCAAGAAATCGTGAGAACAAGAAATCAAACATTTAGCAAAACTTCAAATCGAATTTGCAAAAGATAAAACTTGCAATATGATTAATACATACTATAGAGAATTAGAAAGAATTATCAAAAAGGCGAAAAACATAGTGATGTACACAGATGCATCGTAAATTCGAAAAAAGATAGTAGAAGTTGAAACAGAAATCAAAACAACAGTAATATTTACACATGAATTTGTTAAATGCAGCAAAGCAACAAGCATTTCAGGCAAAATCATCATAACGAAAGCGAAACTGCAAGCTATTAGCGATGCAATCGCAATGTGCAGCGAAAAAGCGTTCAAAAACAGCGAAATTTGAGTGTACATGAACAGTCAAATGACTTTGCAAAGACTAAACGCAAAGAGTAACGTCAATGCAAGATTATTCAATGACATACGACAAAACTTGATCAATTTACGTCAGAAACAGTGTCAAATTTGCATACAGTGAATATCAAGTTGCAAGAGCATTATTGAGAATGAAAAAGCAGATCAGTTGATCAAAATTGCTGCTTAAGAAGTATTAATTATTAACAACATGAAAGCAATCATCATAAGCTTTGTCAAAAAGCAAATTTGCAAAAAGATGAAATTACAATGATTAGAGATCTGAAAAAGCAGTATCAAAAAGAAAAATCAGTATCAAAAGAACATATTGAATGTGAATTTAAGTCATAAATCACTAAAAGAGCTGACAAAAATGAATAAATTAACGTTCTCAATCTTTATTCAGCTGAAAATGAAACATGACTATTTCAAGAGTTACTTGCATCGATTATCAGAGAATAATTCAAATATGCAATGCACGACAAACGTTGAAGCATTACTACTGAATTACAACTCAGCTTTTGCACATATATACATTGATGCAATGCAGTAAATCGATTGATTTTTCGATTTTCTGATCGATTTACATGCGTTGCAAATACATACATGGCAAAGACACGACACAGTCTTTGCTCATATACACAGAACGACAGCAACGTCTTTGCGCACGCGCTGCAACTAATATATGACATTCACACAGTCACTGCGAAGGCACGACTCAGCTTTTGTGTATCTACATGCTCATGTGATGCAGTAAATCAATCGATTTTTCGCATTATCAGATCAATTTACATGCATCGCAATCACATACACTGCAAAGACATGACACAGTCTTTGCTTATATACACAGAATGACAGCAACGTCTTTGCGCATGCGCTGCAACTCATATACATCACACACACACATATTGCGAAGGCACGATTCAGCTTTTGTGCATCTACACGCTTGCATGATGCAGTAAATCGATCGATTTTTCGCATTATCAAATCGATTTACATGCATCGCAATCACATACATTGCAAAGACATAACACAGTCTTTGTTTATATACACAAAACAACAGCAACGTCTTTATGCATGCATTGCAACTCATATACATCACACACACATACATTATGAAGACACGACTTAGCTTTTGTGCATCTACACGCTTGTGTGATGCAGTAAATCGATTGATTTTTCGATTTTCTAATTGATTTACATACGTTGCAAAACTATCGATGTGATTGATCAATGAGAAGATATAAAGCAGTGACTTTGATTAAGATATATGTAATCTAACATATGCACAGCGTTTAAACAGTGTCATAGTCATAGATTGCATGCACTTAATGAAGAAATAAAAAAATAAAAAAAATCATATACACAGAACGACAGCAACGTCTTTGCGCACACGCTGCAACTCATATACGTCACACACATACACATTGCAAAGACACGACTCAGCTTTTGCACATTTACACGCTTGCGTGATGCAGTAAATCAATTGATTTTTCGATTTTCTGATTGATTTACATACGTTGCAAATACATAGATTAAAACTCATTTAATTCATTCAGCTGAGTGATCATACAGCAAACTTGAAAGTTTACGTCAAAGTGATCAACTTTCATCTACATAGATCAAAGTTTATTTAGCTCGCTTAGCTTAATAATCATACAAACAAGTTGAAAGCTTATATTAAAGTAATCAACTTTCACAATTTTGAGTTATTTAGATGATCACTTGATCATATAAACAGTTCACACGCTTGTATGCACACTCTATCGATGTGACTGTTCAATGAAAAGATATATAGCAGCAATTATGACTAGATTACATGTAATTTAAAATATACACAGCGTCTAAATAATGTCATAGTCATAGACTGCATGCATTTAATAAAGAAGAAAAAAAGAAAGAAAATACTACTGAACTGCAAACATTAAATCAGCGATGAAACTCATTTATACACGATGCTGACTACGAATCTACTGTTTAACTACAGTAAAGTCTAGAGATTATCAAAAGTTTGAATGACATTGAAGCGCTGCGTGATGATAAAGTGTTATGCATTGATTGTGTGCAGAGTTTTCGCGATTGCACAGACTTTAATAATTTCAATGTGCATGTTACAAGCAATCTGCATACAGATGAGAAAGTCAAATAGAATGCAAAACTATGAGAAAAATCATTTATGAAAATCATTTGATTTAGTATTTTATCGTTGCAATGACAAGAACTGAAACAGAACACTCTTATGTTTAATCTGTTGAGAGTGATTAGCAAAAAGAACTTGAATCATGAACATTCTTTAAATTTACATGCTAACTATGTATAAATCTTGTTAAGACTGCGTGTCTATTACTACAATATAAGTAACTCACAAGACTTATTAAGTTCAACACAAGCAAACTCAAGAATCTTGTTAATATCATTTAACAAATGTTCAAATACAAACATTTTATATGTGAGTGATATGCTGACAAAAAGACTTTGTTAAGAGAAGAGAAACACAAGCAAGTTAATAAAGAATGATTGAATTATGCTGTTTAATTAAAAGTGTAGCATATAAACATTTCTGCAAGACATGATCAATCTACATAAGAGAAATCTTTACAGATAACATGAAACAGATGAGTTGCACATCTTACAAGTGAAGTGAGCATCTGCAAAACATGATATACAATGATGATGATTGTTGATCTTAAGAATCTTATTTCTTCACTGAGCTTTGACTCTTAAATGTCTTGATGATAGAATCAATTTCTAGTCAAAAACATCATTTGTATAGTTTGAAAAAACAGTAATGTATGTTGATGTAATTAAAGAAGAAATCGACTGCAATATGCATGCATATTGCTGACAAAACATCTGCAACTCATGCTTAAGAAGTAAATTGTTGAAATTTGAGCAGTAAAAGATTTCACTCATTTTGAACTGTAAATTTGCTGCAAGAAGAAAAACTACTTCTTGCTAAGAGAAAAATCAACATAAAGATTGTGTCTTATGTATGTTGCATGCAACGTATGCAACATATTTTTGATAAATGCATGATGTCTGCGCAAAATGAGTTTGCACTCATGATACAACATTTACATCAGAAAAGTATAAACTTACACACTTCATCAGAAAATCAAAGAGATTTGACATGATAATTAGCATATAAATAGAAAGCTTAGTTATTAAGTCAAAATCAAACATGCAAGTTTTAAAAGTACAACTGAACATGAAATTGCAATGAGATGCACATCTTCGTCAAATCAAAGCGAATTACATCATATGAATGCTAGCATTTAGTTGACTTGAAGTCTTTAGAAGTATTCTCGACTCGATGCACGTTTCAATCTCATGCACATCTCACTTTACTACTTTCATCTTTCTTCAAAAATTAATTACAAATTCAATATGACTTCAATTGAGGCAGCGCTTGCAGATCTAGCTTTGCAAGACTCATTTAACTACACTGCAACTGCAAAGAAATTCAATATCAATCGAAGCATGCTGTCACGACGACATAGGGGCAAAACGATCTTCGTGAAGAAAAGCAAGCAAACGACGTCAATTCTTTTGAATCAACAAGAAAAAGAGCTTATTCGTTATATCAACAAGCTTATCGAGCGTGATATATCTTCTTTCAATGTCATGATTCGCGTTTTTGCGTATAATATATCTGGAAAACAGTCAGGCAAAAACTGATCTTATGAGTTCGTTTAACGTTATTCAGATATACTGCAGTCAAAGTTTCTACAAGACGCTGATCTAAAGCGAAAGAAAGTCAATAATGCATATCAATATCAGCTTTATTTTGATCTTGTAAATGCCTTCATTACGTTTAGTTTCATACTAATATAAGGGTAGGTAAAGCAAAAAATCGAAGAATATGAGATTCTTTCTTCAAACACATACAATATGAACGAAAAGAACTTTCTACTTGAACTTCTTCAAAAGACTCGAAGAGTCTTTAGTTTAAAGCATCTTGACAGTGACAAATTGCTGAATGCTGATCAAGATGACAATAGAGAATGAATTATCTTGATTGCAATCATTTGCATAAATATGACTCATATATTCTCTTCAATCATTTATCAGGTGATATCAGGCAATATTCAGAACAGCTGACTTACTGAATATGATTTCAAAGAGCAATTCTGCTTCTTTGCTTTCTTCGCTACTGACTGAACTAACGATGAATTAATCTACTCTTGACTCACTATTGTATTTGATCGAAATACGAGGTCAAAAGTCAGAAATTCACGCGATTA
>JAABUV010001289.1_pt1 | contig 36453 bp, 38 predicted proteins | sample 5559971 | NCBI WGS metagenome assembly JAABUV01 (sample SAMN10711881, study PRJNA513362) | rock metagenome | isolation source: Antarctica rocks | place: Antarctica: Victoria Land, Knobhead nord | collected 2015-12-19
ACTTAGTACCTTATTATAATTACCTAGTTAGTACTAGCCTAATATAGTTATATTATAGCTAATTAGTAGGACTTATCCCCTATTAGTCCTATTACCTAGTATTTTCTAAAAGTTACTAAATATACTAAATACGTATTTATTAACTTATAGTATTATTCCTAGCCCTAGGGCTAATATATAAGCGCGCCTGTTATATATAGAAAATACGTATTTTTCTATAATATATAAGCTTCCTAGTTTACTAATATACTCCCTTTATATATTATATTATAATAATTTTATTATCTTTTATATCCTTATAAGGATTCTTATTAGATATCCCTTATAACCTCTACCTTAGTAGTATAATTCCCCTTTCTCTTATATCCCCTTAAGGACCTATTTATATTATAACCTTATTAAGGTCTTTAAACCTTAATATAAGCTTTCTCTTCTTCTTTACTACTACTATTATCTACTCCCTTTAAGACTACTTCTAGGTATCTTTATTAGTAAACTAGAGAGCTTATAAAATATAAAAATAGGTATATTTTATATATATAACTAGCGCGCTTATATACTAGCCTTAGAGCTTGAAATAATACTATAAGTTACTAAATATATATTTAGTATAAGGACTAGTTAGGAATATAGTACTACTATTAACGTGGCGTTTATAGTACGTAGTAGTACTACGCTACCCCTTTACCTGTAGTATATAGAGGAGGGAATTCCCCCTAAAGGGAAGGGTAGTAATTAGTCTTACTATTAACAAGAATAGAGAGTTCTATATATATACGTATACGTACTATTTATAGTACTTAATAGCTATATTATTACGTAGTACCCTTATATTTAGTAACTTTTAGAAATACTAGGTAATAGGACTAATAGGAGATAAGTCCTACTAATTAGCTATAATATAACTATATAAGGCTAGTACTAACTAGGTAATTCTAATATAGTACTAAGTCTTATTAATTAATTAGTACTAATACTTAGTAAGAGAATTAATAGTAGGTGTAATATAAGTATAAAATATAGGGCTAGGCTAGAGGGAGTACTCTTTATATATATAAACTATATAAATTAACTGTATTTAAAACCTATATTACACTAGCGTTAATAATATAGTTATTATAACTCTAGTAAGCTTCCTATTTCTTCCTAGTACTAGAGGAAAATCACGGATTTAAGGCCTTAAATCTAGATTTTCTATATTTAGGACTTTTAGGCTAGAATAAAAAAAACCTAAAATTTTCCTATTTATTACTAGTATTTTACCTAAAAAAAGCGTTTTTAGCGGATTTAATAGTTTAGATTTTCTATATAAGTTCCTAGTTTACTAATATAGTAGCTTATAAATTATTAAAGCTTAAATTAGATAGTAAGGCCTTAATAGACTAACCGTCGAGTCGGGTTTTAGTATTATAAATTAGTACCGACCCGAATACTTAGTACTAGTTTAGGTACCAACCCGAATACTTAGTACCTACTTCTAGTACCGACCCGAAAAGCCCTTAGTACCTTAGCGAGTTAGGTTGAACTAACCTAACTCGCTAAGGTATCGCTAAGACGCTAAGCCCCTAATAAAATAGTAAGGGACACTAAATTTTTTCCAGAATTACCCCTATTCTAAAATTAGATTTTTTTTTAATTAGAATTTAAATACCCCTCTTAATTCCCTAGGGATATATATTACCTTTTTATATTACCTTATTTACTTTTCAGAATTACTTAAGTAATAATAATTATAATAATTAGTAATATAGTAGTAAATCCTATATATAGTAAGAAATATTACTATAAATAGAAAATATTACTAATATTATAGTCCTTATTTCTCTAGGGATATACATTACCTTTTTATATTACCTTAAAGAATTACCTAGGTAATAATAATAATAATAATTAATAGTATATTAGTAAGTCCTATATATAGTAAGAAATATTACTATAAATAGAAAATATTACTAATATCATAGTCTTTATTCTTATAAGGATATATATTACTTTTTTATATTACCTTATTTACTTTTAAAGAATTATATAGGTAATAATAATAATAATAATAGAAAAAAAAATAGAAAATATAGTAAGAAATACTACTAAAAATAGAAAATATTACTAGAGAAAAAAGTCTTAGTAAGTCGGGTTAATACTTTAGTACTAATACTTAGTACTACCTTATAATATTAACTCGAATACTTAGTACTAACTATTAATACCGACTTAAATACTTAGGCTAGGAATTTAGTATTAACTCGCTAAGAGTCGAGTCGGAAACCTAACTCGAGTTTAAAGTACTAACTTAACGCGGTTAGTCTAGGCCTTAATAACTTATAGTTATAGATATAACTTATAAATACTAGTAGATATCTTATTATAACCCCCGTAGATATCTTATAGCCTATACTATTATCTTATTACCCTCGTAGATATCTTATTATAACCGCTACTATTAGCTTACTAATAAGACGTTTACGGGGGTAATAGAGCTATAATAAGATAATAACTAGGTCTATAGTATAATAATATAAAGATAGTAGCAGGGTCTATAGTAAAATAATAGCAGGGTAATTTATAGCTTCTTTTCGACGTTTATTAAGTATCTATAGGCTATAATTGAGACCGCATGCCGTTGAGGGCCTGCCACCTAATTTGGTGGGGGAGCTTCGACGATTTGCGGGCCACTAGCGTCTGGCCAATGCCTTCGTAAACTGCTGAATTGCACTAATCACTTTGGGGTAAAGTACATCACTAGCGGTGCTAGCTGAGCTATTCAGCCTGTTCTGCTGGGCGCCAAGCACACAGAGTCTGGAGAAGGCTGAGACACCTCGTTCCTTTCAACCTTGAAATGGGTCTCTCACCATGTTATCGGGCAACACGTTCGGCTTGCCTCAGAGATGTCAGGATCGGGTGCTCTTCTGCTTGCTCAGCATTCATTGTAATAATCCCTATTTGGATGCATGCTAACGACATATGGTTGAGACTGAGCACCGCTTGATATGATTTTTGCTTAAAGAGAACCATGCTTGAGCCACTCATAGCAGTCAGTGTTGCTGCAAACGTCATTCAATTCGTGCAATTCGGGCTACAATTGCTCTCGGAGTCTCGCGAGATTTGGAATTCTGCCAAGGACGCCTCATCTGAAAATCTAGATATTGAGAATGTTTATGGAGTATTACAGTCCTTTAGCACAAAGCTACAAGGCGCCAGGGTCCCAGATCTCGAGAAGTCGAAGGAAGAACAAGCTCTAGAAGGGCTTTCAGAGGGCTGCAAGCAAACCGCTGACGAACTCTTGCGAATCATTCATGATTTGAGAGTCAAGGGAGAGAAACATCGGAGATGGCAAAGTTTTTGTCAGGCTTTGAGAAGTGTGCGGAAGAGGCATGAGATAGACGGATTACGACGTCGCCTGGATGAATTCAGCTTGCAGTTGACTCTGCAATTTGTCGCCATGTCTCGGTAAGTGATAATGACATTCATCCTATTGTACAAGCTGTGTCTACACTGTAGCCATGACTTTAAGGTGGGCGTCCATTGAAGTCTCGTGCCTAGCCTCGTTTAATCATCTTCCAACTAGGTTATACACGCTGATGCATCCAGTGCATATCCAGTGACAAGCAGTCTGCAATCTTTTTAGATGTTCAGAGTCTGACGCAAGAGGTTCGTTGGATGAATTCTGACAGGCGGTTCCAGCTTGAGGACATCTCAGCCAGAATAGAAGACACCCGCAAAAGTGTAGTCTGCATTGCAAACTTTCTAAAGAAGGATTCGCTGCAATCTCCCAGCAAGTCTTGTTATCCTCTCAATCAGATCAATTTCCTGGCAAGGCAGTCCCGTTGGTTGGACGTGGACCGAATAGAGCAGATCGACAAAAGAATAAACGAGCTCGCGAGGAATGGCCGCATCAGTGGGCCAGCGGAAAACCTTAGGCCAATGGAGCTGGAAAGAATCGCTGCCGAGCTCTCAAGGATGACGCTAGCAGCAGCAAATATCGCTGCCGAGCAGAAAGTGCTACGAAGTCTTCACTACCCCCGTCTGAACGACCGACACGCAAGAATCGAGTTGGCTCACGAGGAGACTTTCAGCTGGATCCTTGATCGCCACGTTGAGGGTGCGGGAAAGTGCAGAGATGTCAATTTCTTGGATTGGCTGGAAAGTGCAAGCGGTACGTACTGGATATCCGGAAAGGCTGGTTCCGGTAAATCAACTTTGATGAAATACTTGAGCAGCCATGAGACAACCATGACAGCCTTGAGGACCTGGACAACAACGCAGAGCCATTCGTTACTCGTTACGGGAAGCTTTTACTTCTGGAATGCGGGGAACGAAATGCAGAAGTCCCAGAGAGGACTCTTTCAGTCACTTCTACTGACTATCTTCAAAAAGTGTCCTCATCTGATACCCCTTGTCTGTCCATCCCGCTGGCTGTCAGTTCAGTCCGGCTTCGAACGGCTTGAGACGTGGGATGTAAAGGAACTCTTCAATGCTATTAAAGGCATCATTAGCCAGCTGTCAGAATCAACGCATAACATTAAATGTTGCTTCTTCATTGATGGGCTTGATGAGTATGAGGGGAATCACTACGATGTTGTGAAGGCTTTAGGTGTGTTGACGTCTTCATCTGTTGTAAAAGTGTGCCTGTCAAGTCGGCCATGGAGTATCTTTGAGGATGCTTTTGGAAAGACAACAGACCGCAAGCTCTACCTACAAGACCTTACACAAAACGACATTCGTTCGTACGTGGAAAACAACCTTAGGAAGCATCAGTCGTTTGAGATATCCATGCCAGAGGAGCAAGAACAGTACAACGAAATCATCGAGGAAACGGTCTCCAAATCAAAGGGTGTATTTCTTTGGGTGGTGTTGGTAGTACGATCTCTCTATGAGGGATTGACAAATGGAGACAGCATTCACATCTTACAGCAAAGACTCCACAGCTTTCCCTCCGATCTTGAGGATTTTTTCCGACACATGCTTGATTCAGTGGACAATGTGTACCAACAAGATATGGCTCGTACTTTCCAGGTAGCGCTGCAGGCCACAGATTCCTTGCCACTCATTGCATATTCATACGCTGATGAGACTGCCCTTGAATACGCATTGGACCTCCCCGTGGGTCCCATCTCGACCAACGAGCTGATTTCACGTCTTGACAAGATGCGGCGAAGGGTCAACTCAAGAACCAAAGGACTCCTTGAAATATGTGGAAATAGTACTTCTGTCGGCGAGCTTGGTGATTGGGTTGAATTCCAGCACCGAACCGTACGTGATTTTCTGTTGACAAAGGATATTCAGAACATGCTGGAATATCGCTTGGACAAAGGCTTCAGTCCCAATCGGGCCATTTCTAGAGCATATCTTGCTCTGATGAAAACATTGATGGTACGCTTAGTAGAGCAAATGTTGCAACATGCTTATCTAGCGGAACTGGAGTCAGAAAAGGCAGATACTTGTACGTTAAATGAGCCGGTGCGCACACTCGAACATCCCTGGCATCGATCGCATCTGCACGTGGAGACTCGCTCAATCTCGCCTTTACATGTAGAGGGTACTGGACCGAGACTAGAGTATTTCACAGCGATAGATCTGGCTGTGACTTATGGCTTGAGACTCTATCTAGAGGATAGATTGAGAGTAGCACCCCGTATCGTGGAATCGTCTCGGCTCCCTTTGCTCGAATTTTGTCTCCAAACCCGTCATGAGAATGGCGACGTTCCAAAAATTGCAACAATACTATTGCAAAATGGTGCTGATCCTAATTACATTGATCCCACAACCTTCTGGCTCAGACCTGCATGGTTTATCTGGCTTCTCAGCATTATCAAAGCGTACCAGAAAGATGAATCACACTCAATGCGTCTGCAGACGCTGGAGACAGTACTGCAGTTTGGGGCAAACCCCAACCTCCAGAGTAGCCAGAGTACACCATGGGACGGTGCACTAGTGAGCATCTACGACCTTCGCCGGCATCACAAATCTGCGGCGCAAACGAAATACCTTTTTGAAATACTTGATCTTCTGCTCTGCCATGGGGCTGCCACAAGCAGCAAAGACTGCCATTCTGAAAGCATCATGACAAGCGCGTCACAGGATTCTCATGACCCCTGGTCGGAATCTGAACGGACCCATCCCCCTCCGCACTTGCTGATCAAGAAGGTCTTCAATTCTTTTCCACCTTCGCTATCTGCCCGATTACAAGCCAGGATTACCTATGAACATAACGACAGTGATGGCATGTCACAGTCAATCCGCTCTGATACAGCTTCTATGAGACCGATTCTGGACGGTCCAGCTCTCTCTATTGCCGAGACCGAAGAATCAACGCAGAAAGCCACAAAACGCGGGTGCGGTTGCGCTGCGCTTTTTTGGTTCTTCATGGAAAAATTTCGAAGAAAGTCCAGAGTGCAACAAGAGGTGTCATCCTGACACGATCATTGACAGATACAGTCTTTTCGATTCTTGTAATCAGAGATTCCTACGGCTCGCACCGCCGCAGATGCCAAAATTGAACAAAATCTGCCCCCAGTACGGAAAGACCCGCTTATCATGGTAGCAGGCCCGTCTATCCCTCTCGAAATTTTGGGGACCTTCAAAGTCCTCCCGGGCCACCAAAAATTGCAGACTTTGGTTTAGCTGTGCCGGGTGACATTCCTTAACTCCATAACCACCCTATTCAGGCTGATCTCTTCCAAGCTCCCGAAGTAATTCTACGAGCTGGTTGGACCTATAGTGTCGATATATGGAATCTTAGAGTTCTAGTAAGTGTTTTATTGGTGCCTCTATAATTTTACGTAATAAAATTGACGTAGATACCTTAAAAGCTTTGGGATCTAGTTGAGAACAGGACACTCTTTGATGCATTCGATCCTATTAAAAGCGCTTACAGTCTAGAGGTATATCTACTCGAGATAATATCTTTCCTTAGCCCTCCCCCAACGGATCTCCTTAAATGAGGAGAAAAGACAACTTATTATTCTACTATAGAAGGTGCGCGATCTTTTCGCGGAATCTAATCCATACTAATTTTAAACGTAAGGGAAATTATTGTAGAGTAATAGAAAGGCTTTAAACGCTTCCACCCTCGAGAGCTGCTTGACATTATTGACTGGCGATGACAAGAGACTGTTTCTCAACTTTATAAGGAGAATGCTACGGTGGATGCCAGAGGACCGAGCGACAGCGAGAGAACTACTCAAAGATCCTTGGTTGAACAGATAGCGATGGAGTAGCAGCGGCGCACCCGGAACACAGAATGTGTACATTTAAGTGGAAAAGCTCGTGCGTAGCTAGCGATAGGATACATCTTCTAAATTCTATACCGACGCGCTCAGACCCGGCTCTCTCTCATCGTGCGACAACCTTCAAAGGTATAGATGAGGCTTTGTTACAACTCCTTCATCTGGTCCGCCAAAGCGAACAGGGAGAGAGTTGCCCATTTAAGAAGGGGTTGTTATAGTAGGTATGAGAGGATATAAGATAATATAAAATATATCTAGGATCACCTCATCTCGCTTCCTAGAACAGCCAACGAAATATAAATACTGCTGGCCGGCGAGGCGGATGAGTTCACTTACAAGCAGGAAGACAGCATTCCTAGATTTGGCTCGCTTCGGTAATGCCTGGGAGCTGGCAACGACAGAAATCAGATTGCAAAGTCCATTCATAATCACCCGAATCTTGAATAAAGAAGTCTCCATCGAGAAAATAGGAGATTCATCATCCCTCTCATTCAAGTCTGTATTTGTAGATGTATAGCCAGGGGGCTACGTGTCGTATATATATACTGATTAGTACTAATCCATAATGAAAGAACATCGAGGTTATAGTATTCCGTAAACTGAGAAGGTTTGGGACGGATCTCGGGTTTGTCTTGTTCGCGCATAGTATAAAGCACTTAGGGTGTCGCCGATCAATGTCAATCCTCTCACCGCTGATCAATTGGTGATGTTGATCGTCATTCTTGTCAATCATCAAGCATAATGATGGATCGTAAGCGCGTATCACGGGCGTGGCCTGCCTATATCCTAGCCTCTTCGAACAACTTTCGTTTGTATTCTCTACATGAAGCTCCTCGGTCCTCGAGAGATGAAGTGCCCAGCGGCACATCACTGTATTCCAGGATATGAGTAATGTTGATATTTTGCACGATTGAATTTTGTAATTCATTGCTGAGCGAAATCGGCGGGTGGGGCCACTCCGTTCTTTAACGTGCTGCCAGATGCGTCGAACCAAGCGGTCGGCATAGTCGTAAGCCTTTTTCGAGCAGGCCACGAGGGCGGATGCCATAATGCACACTTTATCACGTCCCCAACGACGGAAATTAGAGATATGTTAACCGCACATCGACACACAAGGAAGCATCGGTGACCTACTCGCCAACCATCTCTGTGGGAATCATCAAGCATATTCCCTTGGTGAAGGTTTCCGCCAAGATCGAGTAAAGGCCACAGACGGCTTGATTGTTGAACTATTCCTTTGAGGTCACCTTTCCTCCTCCAGCTTTCCCGTATAACAACCTACGGACGTAGCGTCTGAGTCTTCACATAATGGTTGCCCGCCATCAGGCCGCCCTTGCTGGCCACCGTCGCGTCGATCAGTTCCCACGTTGGACCCCTCCTATCTTCAATTCCGCCTCTCAGCGCCATATACGCATCATAAGACTGGACACCATGGGATGCCCTGAAAGCCTCGGTGATTGCTGAAAGGGTACTGGGTAGAAGGAGTCAATTCGTGAGCGTAGAATACATAATGGGAATCGTCTGCGTGCTGAAATGGAACTATATATATATATATGAGTCGTAGATGGACATGGTAAGAAGGACTATTGAGCGAATAGGTACAGGTAGAGTCGGTTGCAAATGGGCGTATCTCGCGAATAGATTGCTGAAATTTTGCGTATGTGCCAGGCCTAGGATATGTTGAAAGAATCGAGACCTCCCATTGCTCGTAGTTATCATTGCCCTTGAACTTTGGAATCTTGGTGATAGTCCGCCATGGTGCTGCTCACGGTGAATAGCCCTGGAATTGGATGCTTCCAGGTACTATTCCAAGTCTTATTAAAAAGCTCGCTGTTGCGACTTATGCGGTTCCCAAGTTACGCTGAACCCGGGCTCATAATCTGATTAAAGAAGTGAGACATCTGCCTCCTCATTGATTGAGTGCGATAGTGTGTCGATAACTAGAATAGAAGTATTGATCAGCCAAGGTTGACCTGGACTGAATTGCAACACAATATAGGTAGGAGGAGCGGGCGAGATTCGTCGGTGTTCAGGTCATAGCGTAGTAGAATAACAATTGTTCTCCTGACGGATTAATCCGTGGGCTGTGGTACGGCATAATTTGTTGACGACCCTTGTTGTGTATGTGGGATCGTCGGCGTCGTTGCTTTGGCCAAGGCGAGAGTATTATCGAGTTTGCTCGCCGCGCTGAGAATCCACAGGCAGTCTCTTTCGTGGAAGTACGGTTGTAGGATGTCCTTCTTTTGAAGAATACGTTCCATCCGAATTCGGATGACTCGTTCATCTAACGCGGTATCTGTCCACTCATCAGACGCCTGACACACACACCACTTCGTACCTGATACCTAATTCCACAATATTCTCTTTAAGGAGGCCTTTCTCGGCAGGGATATTCCCCTTCATATATGTGTTGATGGGGGTCACGAAGAATGCCTGATGTAGGATACTTCGAGGTATTCTATTCATCGACACCCGTCGGTTGAATGCTACCAATGAAGACACCCCCAGCCCTCACGCTGCTCGAACACAACAACAACGAAATCCTGCATCACCACCGCGCTCATCGTCTGGCCGTAGCTTCGTGCGTGGCGCATCAGCTTTCCGACTGTGTTCTGCATGCATATATATATATCAACATCCGCCGTCCTTCCGTATTCGAATCGAACATGTCGTCCAGAAAGCGCATCATATAGCACAAGACCATGCTTTCCAAAGTCGCACATCCCCTCAGTGTCGACTTTTCGCCATTGATGAGAAACGAGACTTTGGTCAGCTGCGACGGAATCGCTGATGGCCGAGAACGACGCCGAGGAGTTTGTTATAATCCGTTGTCGTCTTGAACGCGAGAAATGGCGCATGCGACGACGCGGTCGACGGTCTCGCAGAGGTAACATAGCTGCACCTCGCTCGCTGGTATATATGTATATATATGAATGAATGAATGAATAAATGAAATTTTTGGCTTATCTGCGCCGCAGGCGACAGGTTGCAACGGGAAGAACGGTCCACCCGTCCCCACGAATCTTCCTCAACCTTCAACGACATCTAAGCACAAGTCCTCGAGCTCAATAAAAGATGTCTTGGAGGTCCCGTCACATGACCTCGACGGTTTCAAGGAGGATTCAGTCGAAGAGCACCCAAGCGACGATTTGGTTTGTCTGAAGGGTTATCGTCCGCCAGAATGTCTCCCAACCCTCGTGGATTAGCCTTGCGTTTCTTATTGGGGGTTTCAACCCCGGTTGCATCGGGGTTCATGTTCAAGTCCGACACTGGGAGTAGTCGTCAGTGTGGCACTTGTAAAAATTTCAATGTAGGACCCACGGATATTTTTATTGAGAGGTGGATGGCATCCCCATGGAGCCCAAGAGAGAGATGACGCTTATGGTTTGCAGGTTGGGTGTGTGTGCTGAGTTGATGTTGTGCATCAGCCGCAAACTCGCCACCACTAAATTTCTCAGCAGATGCTAGGGAATGTTTTCGAACAAAAATCGTCGGCGAGGATTGCGTAGAATATTCAGATCCGGAACAATATGGTCTGCCATTCATGCTATGATCCATTCCCAGCCCTCGCTCTGCCGCTGCAAAGGGTTTTCGCTGTCGAAACATCTTTCCCAAGAGTAAGGTAGGCCACGAGAGAGACCCGGACACTTCCTTTGCCCTCTGGCTTTCCAGGAGGATCCTAAAGATCCAGTTCACGTCTGGAAGATCCTCTGCTAACGTTCAGTAGATATATATATACGTCCAAGTACTCCCATCTGCATAACGCTTCTGCTCCTGCTCTGCGGAACGCAAACCTTTCTTTCCATAGACCTGCTCCCGGACCATCAGTCCTAGGGCGTAGATGCGAATTTCCTTGATCTGTGACTTTGTGAGACGTTCCTTCTCCGAATCACCCGCCATCGAGGCCGTCGCAGCCTGGTCTCGCTCAAGGAGAATCAGCTCGGCATACAATCCACTCATCTGCTCTTGGAGGTAGATCCAAGTCTCTCCATGTAATTCTGTGTTAGGGTGCTGGTTTGCACCGAGGATAACGGCTCGTCCCCATCACGTGAGGGCACGATCGGTGGTGCTCCAAAATTCTTCGATAGCAGTATCATCGCGTGGTTGTCAATTCTCACGTTGGGGCGTGCTGTCAAGTGAGAGGTGTCGCAGTAGCTTCTTGAGCTCGTCTCGAACCGGCTTCCGAATGTCGAGGCTGCGTATATTCGGTGAGTGTAGCAACCCCAATCCCGCCTTAAGGGCGGTCCTGCAGCTAATTCCACAACCATTCGGACAGCTCCTTGAACGCCACCAGCCCGGATTGCACCTCATTGTCGGTATCTGCGGCGCACGGTTAGTCGCGGCGCCTTTGGCCTAGGCCCGGAGCGGGTGAGACGTACTATACGGCACCCTGTGCCAGCCAAAGGGGTTGCGTATGGGATGTTCGGGGCAGGCGGACATGACCGCGGCGTAGGCCTCCCTGGCGGCCGGGGTGAGGTCGGGGAGGGCCGCCGTTGACAGCGGTGAGGCGGCGCGAGAAGACGTGTGGCTGTCGTCCTCTTCATTATTGCCGTTGTTGCCGATTTCGTTGTCGCCCCAATCATTAGTACGGCCCAACGGTAAATGCAGCGAAGGATAATCCCGGTAACCCTACTGTAAACGACGGGCTACTGCTGAGCTATGAGGATTTACTTGATGTGCCTCCGGAAAAGTGTCGGCTTTGCCCTTGCTCGGTAGCGCGTGGGGCTCCAGGCCCACCTTGTCCCAGATGAGTTGCGCAAAGGGTTCCAACTCGGGGCGCGTGAAGTTTTCAATGCTGGTCTCCTGCGGGCTGGCGCGCGGCGGCCCAAAGTTTGTTTTCAATATCGGTCCGCCGAGGCGATCTCAAAGGTGGCTCCAGACCTCCTCACCACCCTTATGGGCGATGAGGATGAATGTGTGGCCGAATGCACAGGTTGCGGTGACACGATGATAGAGGGGAAAGGGGAGGGCAGATGTCCTAAATAGTCAGCGACGTCTTTGGTTAAAGGCAGTGGGGCTCTACGGCTGTGGGTGGGCCATGCTGTGATCGATGGTGTGGGTGGGGTAGTAGGGGTGGCGTCGCTGCCAGCGATGGCGGGAAGTCGAGGATGGTGGGGTGATCGGGGTCGAGGGTGGCTGTCAACACCCTCCCCCGGCGGGGGGACCCTCTGATACGGCCGGGCGACGGCGCGCTTGTTGAAAAGTAAAGAGAGTGCCTGTTGTCAAAGGTGTATATATATATCTTCAGGTTCCCTAATGGTGGTATGGGCTTCTTGAAGAGGCAAGCGGAGAGAGTATCAATGATTGTACGAATATATAAACGGATCTGTATGTATATATATATATAGAGTAGAAGAGAGCGAATGATAATGATGGACGACTACCATCATTGAAAATTGTAAAGACGGAAGAAATGTAAAGAAGAAGATGGCTAGAAAAAAGAGAGAGAGAACGCCGAGTCAGAGAGATTATTTATGCATCAAGAAGTCGAGCCAGAGAGTAGTGATTGTTCCTGCACCATAACATCAGCTGACTGGACAGGACGAGAACGAACAATGAAGCTATCGGTGTCACACTTCTAGTTCACCAGCTGACGCAGTAGAAGTGACCGAATGTGGAATCCAAGGCGACACCACATACCAAAAAGGATCTATCAGGCAGAAGTGACAGTGACAGAACTCCAAAAAGTCCTTCACATCCCAACCAGCCAACGAAGTCATCGGTGTCACATCCCAAAAACAACAGAACACCCCTCAATCACCATCAATCGACGCAAAAGTGACACATGAGTGAAATCCGAACCATAGCCAGGCGAACAATAACAGAATATAGAATCCCAATAACCCCACTTACAAATCAAGAATCTATTGATGAGAAATGACAGTAGCAGAAACCCAGAAAGCTCTTCACATCTCAAACAGCCAACGAAGCGACCAGTGTCACACCCCAAAAACAACACAAACACCCCTCAATGACCGACAACGCGAGAAGTGACGCATAAGAGGAATCCGAACCATAACCAGACGAACAATGACAGGACACTACTCCGAGACGATCCCGCATACCAACTAAGATTTACCAACAGAAGGTAACAGCAATGAACTGAAAGAGATGAATATTATCAAAATCGAGATGACATTCAACATTCAAGCTCCCATCCAAATGGTACACGATACATCCAATACAATCCTATACAGAGGGACGAGTTTGCCCCTCTAGCGGTACTCGGGTCAGAAAGGTCCTTGCTTTCGGAAGTAAATTTGGGAGTTGTCGAATGCATAGAAACTTCGAGGCGCTCTATCTGGCCATGTCAACATCCATTATTCCCACTTGCTTGCCTCTGTGTATGTTGCAACGAGGGGTGACAATGATGATAGTTGTAGGATCGATCTCGCACCAAGCCTTCATATTGACTGAGGTGGATGAATGTAGCCTCTGCGGCCTCCGTTGGTGTGAGGCCGACAAAAGGCATTTCAGGGGGTTGGAATCCCATTCGTTTCTCTCTGCTACTTATCGTTGCTATCACTGATGACATGGATAAGATTCTTCGGTCAGCTGTTTATTCTGTCGATCGTGTGACACGTTTCCGGTGAGCTACCGCGGGAAGCAGCCTCAATATCCGACGACGGAACAGCTCCCACCTTCTCCAACCCAGTCCTCAGTCAAGCAACTGCACTACCTTCTTCAGCACCCCTTCCGTCCCCAATCCCGCATTCTTCGGATCCTTCGCGACCCCTTGCCATAACTCTCCATGCCTCGGCTCGTTGCTCTCCGCCTTAGCAATCATATCGGCAACCTTCTCCTCGGTCCCATGTTGCTGCAAGAATTTGAGGTACCAAGCCCACGTATCACCAAGGTCTGCGTCCAGGACAATGGCCTTTTCGAACCAATTGGCCGCCTTGTCCAGTTTCCGTTCCCCCCAAAAGACGCGAGCCACCGTCACGAACAGCGTGGGAGAGTTCTCGCATTTCTTGATGGCCTCCAAGCTCCGGGGTTTGCGCTGCGTGCGGGGCTCCAGATGCCAGATGCTTTCGGACCAGAGCACGCCACTGGTTGGTAAGGCCTGGAGTGCTTTCGCCATGAGGACTTTCGCTTGGGGAATGTTACCAGCCCGACGTTCGACTCGAATGGACTCGAGCCGCAACTCTGCCGATTTTGGCGACGCCATGATGCCCCGTTCTAGCACACTTCTAGCTTTAACGACTACACCACTGGCTTCTTCCAGTCTGCCTAGAAGCAGAAAAAGTGGCACAGACGTGGGACAGACCCGAGTTCCGGTGTTGTATGCTTCCCGAGCCTGGGGCATCTTACCTTGTGCCGAGTAGATCTGCCCTTTCTGCATATGAAGTTTCGCCTGCTTGGGATATAGTTGTAGTGCTGCTATGCAGAGATCCAAAGCAACGACGTCGTTCCCTTGTTGCCGTTCGAAAGCAACGCTCTTGTACCATACTCTGTCGGTTCCGGCCTGTTCTCGAGCTGTCTGTAGCAGTGTTCTAGCTTCGGCGTTATTGCTGGTATTCGCTTCGAGCTCCACGGCGGCCAGATAGATATCTTCGTTCGAGCTGAGCTGATTGAAAGCACGCCCCAGCACTCGTCGTGACTCATCGATACCATCTGCCCCTTTTCGTTTCGCTTTGGCGAGGGCTAGCCATAATTGCACTGACAACGGACAAGCTTCGCAGGCCTTCTCGAGTAGTTGCAGTTCTGACTTCTCCGACCCATGCATTCTTTCGAACTCTGTGGCATACTTCCACAGCCGCTCGCTGGTGGGGAATACTCTTAGAGCGTAGGCATTGATAGCTCTGGCGGTTTCGAATTTTCCCCGCGCCACACTAGCTTGACTGTCTTCGAGGAAAAGCAATTTTCTGTCATCATCTTCATCAATCCCAAAACCAAGCGTTTCTGCAATAATGGCTTGTAGCGTAAACACAGCTCCTCCCTCAGTCTCCAACTTCTCCGCTTCAGTGATCCATTCCTCCCGTTTCAGCATAGCACTTTCACGTGCCAAATTTGAGACAGCCTTTTTGATGATCATCTCTGGGTTGCCTCGACCAGTCTCTTCTGCCAACCTTGCAGCAGCAATCCAAATTCTGAAACTCGTTGGATTCGCTAACCTGGCCTTGTTGAGTACTTTCTGGGCATCCAACGGGTTGCCAGTCATGACCTCTAACCTCGCCAAACCCAGCCAGAGATCTACAGAGAGTGGTATCTCATCTGTTGCTCTGGCAGTCAATAACTTGGCGTCAAACGGGTCCTCCACCCCATTGATCAGCTCCCTCCAGATCTTCTCGCTTTTTGGAAGAGCATCGGTTGCGCGCATGAGGACGCGCTTCCTGTTCGCTGGTATGGTTTCCAGGTCCGCTGCTCCGAGGTACAAGGCCGTTGAGGTAGGGTTAGCTTGAATGCCATTCTTCGCAATGATCTTTGCATTGTGATTGTCGTTTAACCTCATGGCTTCGAGCCACACAGCTTCACTATTTGGACACATCTCTGTCCCTTTAGCGATCGCTTTCCTTGCCGCGACTACCCTCCCCGCGACCTCCTCGAGCCTCGCAAGAGCAATATAGCCCGGCCCGTGACGAGAATTCGTCTTGATTACAGACTCAAGAAGGGTCCGTACCCGGTTGATGTCACCAACTTCCACTTCGCCAGCTTTCAGTTCGGTCTTCGAAAGGCTAGTAAGATAGCCCTTGGGGTCGATATTCGTAGATATACCTGAAGCGGCATCGGCACCAGATTGTGCAGCCTGGTCAAGTCGAACCTGTAAAACTTTGTCCCTTGCAGCTCCAATATCGGCGAAATTTGTCATAGTTCCATCCACGCTGTCCGCTCCTGCACCATTCGTCGCAATACCATCATCGTTCACGCTGGTGTCCATCTGAGTCGAATCCCTTGCTCCTGCAATGACACTGTCCGGCACAGCGTAGAATCTGTTGTGGGCGTTCGTTTTTGTCCGTTTGTTCTTTCTGGTCAGATCTCCAGCTTCAGGGATGTTCGCCCAGTCTTCTTCCGTCACACTTGCAAGTCCTCGCTTCAGGTCTGCAAATTGCTGCTGAATTTTGGGGTTGTTGGCCTCATAGTCTGCTCGTTCTTGTGCTTCACGTGCTTCCCTAGAATTGGGGGATGGTTCATGTCGGTAATCTGTTCAAACAAAGAGTTTTGGATAAATGATGTGCTCGAAATAGGGCCAATAGTCCGTGTAGAGGTGGGGAATCTGGGGGGCTCACCTTCGCGACTTCCGCCTTTTCTCCATTTTCTCATCAACGTCCTGGTAGATCCGATCCGCTGCGTCGTCTTCGGCGTCAAAATTACCACCTGAGAAAAGTCCCGTCTCATTCTCTGGATCTTGAAAACGGTCCTCATCCTCTTCTGGTTCTTCCTTCTTCTCTGTTGCTCCGTAAGCTGTAGGCGGTGCTGCACCAAGCTGTGCAGCTCGTTTGGCTAGAGCTTCCTTAATCTGATCCTCGCTGGGACCTTCTCGTGCAGGACCCAGGTCCGATCGAGTTGTAAAGCCAGTAGCTGTATTACTATCAGTCGCGCTCACATTGTTAACCGTGGGTTCGCGAAACCTACCTCCACGACCAAGACCTGCAACATAATTCTCAGGAGCTGCCTGGCTAAGGAAGTCTTTCCGACCTGACATGGTCGAGAAGGGGAAGGATTGAGTCGAAGGGTGATAGGGAAAGTGCTTCTCAGTCGCTTGGACTAGGGGAGAGAATAAACCTTACAATGGCCGAAGCAGTGAATCGCAAATAATGAGGCTCAACTTGGCGTTCTGATCGACAGAGCTAGAACTAGGAGAGCTAGCTGTAAGGTAGATTGTGGACGCTAGTGTGATCTATATCCTCTTATCGATAAGCATCTTGAGCTACACAAAATATGGATGTCTAAATATGTTCATATCATATCAGATGTCGCTACGCAACTAAGATGTATGTAATATTATAGCCCGCTCTTGCGGTCCCTCGTCTGTAATCATGCCCAAAGCGACAGCCAAGAAGCGCAATGGCGCATCTCACACTTCGCCATACGGCACCGCTGGAAAGACATCAGCTGCCAACCATATCTTCAAAGTACGTAACAGCCAGCCAAAGCGTGCATCTTCTGGCCCCTGAAATATTTCATAGATGAATACTACACTTGGACAGCACGTGCTCAAGAATCCGGGTGGCAAGTCGATACTGATTGCTTTTGTCAGCCTCCTTTACTGATCTAGATCAGTTGCCGACGCAATCATAGCCAAGGCCGACTTGAAGCAGAGTGATGTACGCAAATCTATCACTCACGGAGACTCGAGACTGAAAGTCCTCTAGGTCGTGCTTGAAGTGGGTCCTGGGACCGGCAACTTGACAGTCAAGATCCTCGAGAAGGCAAAGAAAGTCATCGCGGTCGAATTGGATCCTCGAATGGCTGCTGAGGTTACGAAACGAGTCCAAGGCACCTCAAGTGCGAATCGTCTCGAAGTACTCCTCGGGGACGTGGTTCGCATGGATCTCCCGCGCTTCGACGTCTGCATATCGAACACGCCGTACCAAGTATGGTAATCCCAACCCAACAGCCACTGCCAGTACGCTCAAAGGAATATCTAGATCTCATCGCCCCTGACCTTCAAACTCTTAAACCTCGATCCCTCCCCACGAACCTGCATCCTCACCTTCCAACTCGAGTTCGCCCAACGGCTATTCGCCCGTCCTGGGTCTGCACTCTACTCCCGCCTCTCTGTAAATACGCAAATGTGGGCCACAGTCACACACATCATGAAAATTGGGAAGAACAATTTCCGCCCTCCTCCAGCAGTCGAGTCAAGTGTGGTCCGCTTGGTACCAAAAAGACCACGGCCGCAGATCAGCTGGGTGGAGTGGGATGGCTTGCTCAGGGTTTGTTTCGTAAGGAAGAACAAAACATTGAGAGCAGGGTTTTTGGGCACAAGTACAGTTATGGAAATGCTAGAGGCGAACTATAAGACGTATTGTGCGCAAAACGACGTACCCATAGAAGACGGGCCGGCAGAGGAGAATGCCGTCACGGAGATAGACGCACAATCGAATCGAAAACCCGCGAAGGACAATCAAGAAACACCCAGCGTGACTACATTCAACGACACACACATAGCACTATCTGCCGACGCCATCATAGCCGAACCCCACCCAACCCCATCCGCAGACTCAGAAACAGAATGGAACGGCTTCGACACCCTCTCCCAATCCATCGACGACGAAGAACAAGACCAAGCAACCGAAACAATGGAAATCGACGACAACGACACCCTCCCCCCCTTCTTCCAAGACGAAGACCAAAACGCCAAAGCCAGAACCCTCAACGCCAAACCAGGTTCCAAGAGAAATCGAAAGGGAAAAGTGGCCATGTTGATTAAAGAGAAGGTTAATAGAGTGCTGGATGAGATGGAGTTGGGCGATAAGCGGGCGAGGATGTGCGATGAGGGTGATTTTCTTAGGCTTTTGTGGGGGTTTAATAGGGAGGGGATTCATTTCAGTTGATGTTGAGTTGCTAAACTATGAGGGGAATGTCGGCTTAGGTAGCGAGGCGCTTGGAAAGGATGAAAAGTAGTTGCATATCGTTGTACAGCGTCTAAGATTGACGTGACAATTCATCTTTCATTTGTCAAATCAGACGATACAGAACGCATGATCTCTTGGACATAAAAACCTCTGCCATCTCATCATCAAACACTATACAAACATCAAATCTACCACGCCTAAATCCCTCCCTCCACTAAACGCCGAATGCCATCCAAGAAACGACGACTCCATCCATTAATGCAGCAAAGTGGGTATCTTTCCATCCAGCCATCCAAGCATAAATGCCGCCCATCAGGAAAACTCCAGTCGCTCCCCTCCCTCATGCCATCTAGATCGCCCTCGTATCCCCCAAACTCCCAAGAATGCACAACTTTCAACGCCAACCACACCCATCATTGCCCCACAGCCAAACACTCATCCAGCAGCGAAAACAACTTTTCTCGATCCTTCGCCGCGCCACCTTCCCACCCCCAGCTCTCATTTTCGTTACCAGCATATGCGCCATTCACATGCACGCCGTTCGTCAAAACGCCATTCACTCTCGGCCCACTCCGCTCCATCTCCTCTTCTTCCTCGACCATCGTGTCAGGATGTCTGCCCCAGCCTTCGAGCACACCTTCCGGCCAACCGCCCATGATATTCTCGACAATCGTCGGCATCTGGCCCATCGCTGAGCTACCACCCACCTCCATCGCAATTCTGAAATCACCAATACCAAGCGGTCTGCGCGAGCTCGCCTCTTTCGTCTCTACTGGTAGTAGATTGCTGACGACACCTCTTGCTACTTCGCCCTTCGATAGCATCTTCTCCTCTCGGTCAAGCTGCTGGCGGTAGCGTCGTGTGCTTATGGAGTGAGCGCCAGCTGCGCCTGAGAGATTGGATCTTGTCTGTGCAAGAACGGAGCCAACGACGGTTTTGATGTATTGTTCGGTAGCAGTGGCCATGAACTCGGCACATGCGGCGGAAGCGCCGTTGGGGAGAGATTGTTCGTAGCAGATTGGTACCATGCGGTTGTGTATTGTGTCTGCGTCCGGGAATTCGCCAGTTTCGCTGGCGAGAGGTTGCGAATAGCGTTTGCGTATCTCGAGATCCCAGTCTAGTTGCGGAGATAATCAGCCACAAATTTTGGCCGCCAAAGTGAGTTTTGGTAGAAGAGGGTACACTTACTTGTCTTGTTCAAGCCACCAGCGCTGATGGGCACGCTATCTGGCAATTTGATCATCTTCGCACCATGATATCCATTCATTGAATTAGCGACCGAGTGCGAGACACTGTCAAAGAGATCGCCCTGAACAGATAGATTGATTAGCTAGGGTTGTTGATCATGAAAATAGTGTGAGGCGTATCGTTTCTGAAAGGCCTCTAGAGGGATCGCACGCGGGTCTTCTCACATCAGGTACCTCTTTCACCCTCCTTCTTTCCCTCGCCTGTAACTGCATGACCTCCATCTTCAACCTCTGTTCCGCTGCATCTCCAGACACTGGTTTGGAGAGGACCGTAGGCTTGTCGTTTGCGGAAACCCATGGTGCGACACCAGGTTCCGGAGGATCACGATTGACATTGCCATATATTCCCGCTATCAGTTGATTGTGGAGGTGTTCGGTATTCGGATCTGCAGTTACGTAGTAGTCTATTTGTAAGGAGAGCTCGTTTTGGTTGAGGTGGCCTGGGGAAACGGACAATTGTTAGCACATCTGAGTTGCTAGACTCCTTATGAGGGCGGGACGATAGTTCCCCAACATACCGAGCACGAACAGGCTTATAGCTTCCTTATACTTCCCCCAATTATTCCCAATGGCTGCTTTCAAGCTAGTGTATAATGGTTCCAAGTCGATGCGTTGGGCTGTGCTGACTGTTTTTGAAGCCTTCTGGGAGGGTGGCGCTGTAACACTATTGACTTGCTTGAGGGAGAGAGAGGAAGGGTGGGCTGTAACTATGGAATCTGAGCGGCTCAGGGCAGCCGGGTCGATGTCAGGCATGGCGAAGGCTGGGGTGACCCCGTGAGATGCGCCTCGTACTACTAAGGGCGCCGACGCCCCATTGAGGTGCGGAGGAGCCCAGGTATCTTCTCCAAACTCCTAGGATATTGCCAAAAGACACCAAAGAAACTGTGGAATTTCTCCTCTTTGCGATCGCCAATTGCAGTTGCGGGTCGGGGTGGTGCAGGTGAATCTGGTCGGCTATCAAAAGAAGCGCTCGGCTGTCGCCGCGAGGCGCGAATGGCTTGCTTGCATGCTTCCAAATCTAGTTAGCTTCACTTAATTTACCGAGTCTACCTCACTTTACTCCTCTCATCTCCTGCTACTCACGCACTTAACATGACTAGATAGGGGCCTGTATCTATACCCACCGCACAGCGGTCGCTTATTATCTTGGATGAGACTCCGAGCCTGTCGAAGCTCGGTTTCGTGCATATAAAGGTATCTTTACAGAGAGGCAACTCGTTCGCAGCTAATTCATGATCGCCTCCCTTCTCAATCATGGAAATTCTTGGCAGGGAAGAACTACGATGTAGGCTCAGGTCACGCGGACGAGTCAGAGCATGAGCTCGTCGTACCTACACTACGAGCCATATCGCCTGACGTTGCCTGATAGACTTCCCTCATGCGATACAACATAATGAACTAGGTTTCGCATCGTCTGAAAGCCGTATCGGTGGCGGGCTCGGCTAACTTGTTGTCTCAAAAGTTTCCCTGGTTCTCGAAATTCCGTGTCTTTTTGGTCGAGTTATTGTAGCATTTGACCCTCGGTAGGTTATCTGGATTGCAAAGTTGCAAATTACCAGGATCCTAATGGATGAATCCGAAAACGTAACCCAAGTAAACAGCTAATCCATTATGTGGGTGAACGTTGGGAGGTGACGGGCAATTGGAGGAGATTCTGAACGTGCAATTCTGGCTCTGATCAAGACGAAACCCAAGCTTTCCATAGCATGATACGAAGGATAAGGGTATATACAATCAATGACAGCGGATCTAGAGTGCCCCATCCGTTCTCAACTTCTCGTTGCCCCACGGCTCTTCTGTCAGCGAGGTTAGTCCTGCAAATGGCTCACAAGTCCTTCTTCCACTCATCGGCCCCGGACTCGGTAACTTGACCCCCTTAGCGGCATAGCCTCTGGCCGCCTGGCCTTCCACATTGTCACTCTGACCACTTTGCCCCCTGGCGTCTCCCACTCTGTTTCCCATCCCAGCTTCGCTTTCTCCAGATATACCAGCAGTACCTCCAGCAGCGCCAGTGACTTCTGCCGACGCTTGCAATGCTTTCAGCAGTGTGATGGTAGATTCGGGCGTGAGATCTTCGTAGTAGTCATCATTAATCTGTATCATAGGAGCATTCACGCAGGCGCCTAAGCACTCGACTTCGGAGAAAGTAAAGAGGCGATCCTCAGTGGTTTGACCGGGGTGAATGCCGAGGTAGGATTCGATGGCTTCCATAATCTTATCAGAGCCGCAGCCGCCTAATTGGCAGGGTGTCTGCAATGCCTGTGTCAGCCACGTACGAAGCTGTTGCAACCGCAGGGGGGTGAATGTGTCGAACACAACTTGGGGAAACCCACAGTAGTACAAGCCTGCACATGAAACCTCCCCACAGGATCCCGATTATACATCGTGTAGAACGTTGCTACCTCATACACGCGCATCGGCGGCATCTCAAGTAGCCTCGCTACCTCGTTCATTACACTTATGCTCGTGAAGCCATGCTGTCGTTGGCCGAGGTCGAGCAGGGGCATAACGGCTGCTTTTTTGTATTGGGGTGGGTAGCGTTTCAGAATCTCAGCGATGAGCTTTTGGTTGATTGCATTGAATTTGAAAGGGATCTTGGGATTGTTTTCCGGTGTGTCCCGATGCTGTAGGCATGTTCAGATAAGGCCGCTCGTAACCTCATCGCTCAGTGCAAGGAGGGAACATACGACTTGGAGAGCTTCGCTTGAAACGCGGGGTGTGACGGATAGACTTCTGCGTTGAGGTCTTCGAGAGGAACGCGAAGCTTGGGCAAGACATCGGGACAGTCTGGGTACAAGTTTGGACGCCATCCTAGTGAATAGAGCCCCTTACGAGGATAGTCGAATCATATACCTCCGATTAGAGGAAGTAATACAAAGCCATGACCTGACTCGCTGTAGTTTGATAAAGTAAAGTACTTTACGCCGATACGGCGGGAAGCTCTGCAGGCGCGCGTCAACAGCATCCCATTCGCAAGGTCGGAAGCAATGCCCAGCCGGCCTCGGGATGCCATGACTCTGATAGTCGCTACAGTGACAGCATGACTACACCGAGGGACCGTTGGAAGTCGCTGCAAATGCGCTGGCCAGGATGACTGCTAGCAATGGAGAACTTTTTCCTTCGGTAACGCGGCGTCCGCAGGTGTGTACGACACAGCCAATGGATGAAAACTGAGAGGGTATCTTGCTGACAGAGCCGGGTCAATAGCTGCGTCAAGCAACCCTCATACTTCCTAAGACCGGTCGGCGCGTCAAGAGAAACGTGACCTTTGGACCTCCACCAGCTATCGACAGTGCGCATGATACTAGGACATCAGATCACTCTTCCTTGGTGGGGAGGAAAAGACAGACCCACCGCCCAAGCAATGCTACTCTGCTCATAAACACCGTTAAGGAATATGCACAGTATGTTTGGGCTTTTGCGACTTCCAAAACGGGTCGAGGTGTCTTCAAATGTAGCGTCGCATATTTCCTTGGTAGTCTAGCGACCTTTGTGCCGTTCATCGCCGCATATCTAGGCCAGCAAGATGGCAAGCATATGGTTGCAACGATCACAGTCTACTTCCACCCTGCCCGGTCAAGAGGCAGCATGGTAGAAGCCATTGCTTGTGCAGTGGTGGCTTTTATATACGCGGCGTTCATATGTTTCTCGAGTATGGGCGTCTCCATCTTCTTCGGCAGGTCGCTAGATCTCATTGTTTTGGGCCACGTTATTGTTTTGATTGTCTTTTGCGGAGGCGGACTAGGGTTTGTAGGCTGGACCAAACAACGGCTTGGACATCCACTTGTCAACATCTCTTGCTCCTTGACCTCACTCGCTATCATCACTGTCGTAACCAAAGAGGGAGCAGTTCAGGCTGCGCACTTCTCTGACGATAAAGTGGTACAAGTGATGAAGATGATCATTATGGGTGTTATTGCAACGACCGCCGTTTCGCTTCTCATCTGGCCTGTTTCCGCAAAAGAAGACCTAAAGAAGGATCTCGTTCTAGTCACAGATTGTTTCAGTGAATTGCTTACCATGATCACACGGGGATTTCTCTCCGGTTTGGAAGAGGAGCTCCAGCAACAGCGGTTTCTAGATACATCTGACAAATACAAGAAGGTATTCAATTCCTTGAGTAAAAATCTCAAGGAGGCCAAGTACGAGCACTACTTTGTAGGCACGGAGAAAGAATACCACAGTGAATCCAAACTTGTCGACTGCGTACAGCGGCTAGCTCAGAACGTTGGCGGCCTTCGAAGCGCTGCTACTACCCAATTTGTGCTTCTTGCACAGACTGGTGTTTCGATTCCCCCAACTCCGTCAAGTACTAAGTCCAATACACCTTTACCGGCCTTCTCGTCCTTCCCACTGTTTTCAAATACCTCAGTCTCCTCTTCGGAGGAGTATGGTGTACTAGCTGCGATTGATGAGACATCGGAGGATAGGTGTCACGAAGCTAGCCCACTCGCCCAACCGCCTTCGGATAATACCAGTCTCGCGCCGACCATCAAATCACCATCTGATATCTTCTCCAGATTCATCATGCTATTAGGCCCATCAATGGTGACAACCCTTCCCATCGCAATTGAGCCCTGGCCTCGCTAATATAGAGTCTCCCAGAAATCATTGGCTGTAACTTTGCAGCAGCTCCTGGAAGAACTTCCATTCAGCCCCGATGGCCACATTGCGGTTGACGCGCATTTCAGGAACAGCCTGGAGGATGCCGTCGACTTATACATCAGTTCACGAGAAGAGGCTCTTGGCCTGCTTTACAAGAGCCAAGAGCTCACCAAGAATCGATCTGTGGAATTGGAAGCAGACTTCGAGGAAGTCGCAGCTAGCTGTGGCTACTTCAGCTTTTCACTGCTGGATTTTGCTAACGAGATGAGAGTCTATCTTGAGATTCTAGATGATTTGAAGCTTGAGGTCGAGGAGAGACCGTGTGGCAGGACTTGGAATTGGCTCAAATTTTGGCGTAAATATCAACGCACAAGGCCGAATTGGGACAACAACGATCCAGGTATGAGATTTTGTACCCTACAGCCGCAAGTCTATAAAAGGGCTTCTCGCAATCTGAAGTCCTCAACCTTCTCGCTTGTTGGGCGATCATGCCAGAAGTTGAGGGATCACTATTTCAGACACCGATTTAGCTAATCAATGTCTTGACAGAACATGAAAGCCTCGTCATGGGAAGTGAGGAGACTGAGATACGAAGCCATATCCCCAGCTCAAGGGAAAGGAAAACTGCACCGCATTCTGTGGGCGCGCCTCATAGCACTTGGTCGCCCCGCTACCGGCTATGGATGGCATTGAGACTCTTTAGACGAGAAGACGTAAAGTATGCCATCAAAGTCGGCATTGGGGCTGCTCTGTACGCGTTACCATCCTTCTTAGCCACGACCCGGCCCTTCTATCAACATTGGCGAGGGGAATGGGGCCTTCTCTCTTACATGCTGGTCTGCGCAATGACGATTGGAGCTTCAAACACCACTGGCTGGTCACGTTTCCTCGGCACATGTATAGGAGCGCTATGTGCGATCGCGTCATGGACGGTCTCAGGAGGTAATGCATACCTCTTAGCGTTCTTCGGTTGGATCATGTCGCTTTGTACAGCCTTCATTATCGTGGCCAAGGGAAAAGGTCCCATGGGACGCTTCATCATGTTGACATATAATCTATCGGCTCTCTATGCCTACTCTTTATCCGTCAAGGACCTTGAAAACGATGACGATGAAGGGGGTGTCAATCCAGTCATTACAGATATCGCTCTTCACCGCGTAGTGGCAGTCTTATCTGGGTGAGTCAAGCAAATTGAAATGAACGGTCTTCATTGATGATATTTTTAGTTGCTTATGGGGTCTCATTGTCACCCGTATCGTCTGGCCGATCAGCGCCCGAGAGAAAGTAAAGGATGGTCTCAGCCTCATATGGCTACGCATGGGACTGATCTGGAAGCGTGATCCGCTTGCCATGCTTATCGAGAGAGACGACAGGAATGCCTACATGGACCTTCGAGAAGAGTCTGAACTTCATCGCTATTTGTCGGGACTCGAGGATCTGCACATCTCTGCAGCGTCTGAATACGACCTCAGGGGCCCCTTCCCTGATGGTGCTTACGCACGGATTCTCAAGAGCACCGGAGCCATGCTCGATGCATTCCACGCTATGAATGTCATAATAATGAAGAATCCTCGAGCGACAAAAGGAGAAGCGGAGATGTTGCGATACACGGTCAAAGAGAGAGCGCAGCTGTCGACGAGAATAAGTCATCTGTTTCAAGGTAAAATCCTTAGATGCTGACGAGCTATTTTCCTCATTGCTGATAACTTTCCAAGTACTTGCATCATCAATGAAACTCGAGTATCCACTCAACGAGGCATTACCCAACACCGACAACGCTAGAGACAAATTACTCGCCAAGATTTTCCATTATCGCAAGGAAGAAATGCAGGACGCTGGCTGCGGCGACGAGGACTTTGAATTACTATACGCGTACGGTATGTGCTCTTTCGTGAATACAGTCGAAGGCCTAGCTCATGTACTAATCTCAACGTAGCGCTCGTCACCGGCCAGCTCTCCAAAGAAATCACCGAGGTGGGTAAGGAGCTCGAGCAGCTATTCGGCGTCCTCGACGAAGAAACACTAAAGTTGCAATGATTTCTGCCAATACAGGAAGCGTTTCATCCTAGACTCATCCTATGAGCAATACGATCCAAAAAGTGCCTCACCATTCTCTTGTTCATATTCCCACGCAACATACGGTCTCATACATACATCCCCCATCACATCACATCACATCAAGCATCAAACCATTCCCAACGCACCACCGACCCTCATCACCAACATCACGAATTGCACATCCACGCCCCTTCCCCCTTCCCCCTTCCTCCTTGCAAGTAGTATAGTATAAACCACACCACATCTCCACACCCCAATCCCTCAAAACCCCCTCTATGTCTCCCCTCAAAATTCCCCTCATCTCCATCTCCAATGCATCTCCACATCCCCACACTTCCCCACACTTCCCCATCTCCACATACCCATACATCTGTATACGTCAAATCCTACGTCTATTCCACCTCACAGATTCGCTCTACATAATATCGCTTTCCCTTCCCCTCTACTATATCAGTCCGTGCTTATCGCCAACCCGAACCCAAATCCAAAGCCATATCTACGCCCAACCTGTTCACTGCATCGATTAAAGACCAACCTAAAATGCAGAAGTCCATTCCATTTCAATCAAATCAAATCCAATCCAATCGAAATCGAAACAAAGCGCATGCATGCTGAGAGAAGTAACATAGGACAAGACCATACGTCCGTCATGACAGCGCAGCCGCACGTCACATGAATCGCATGAAAGATTTTCATACTCGTTAATTGCATTTTCGTCTATGGAATGGAACAAAGGGAAATATGAAGGATATTCTAACCACCGCATCACTATTAATGCATACCTCATCTCATCTCATTTCATCTCATCCAACGAAAAGATCGTGCATAATCATCACTACATATGAAAAGAACAACAAAAAAAATCATCGCCTCCGTCTCCGCCTGCGCCTATCCCGGTCTCCATCCTCATCTTCCTCGCTCCCACCACCTAGAGACTGCAGAAACTTTCCGACCGTACCGTTACCACTGAATAAATCTTGGATTTTCTCCGCTATGTGATCCACTCCCTGTTCAGCTACAGGCTTGCCATGCTCGTCGAAACGCTGGGGTAAGTCGATGGTGGAATCTGAAGATGTGGGCGAGTGATCTCGTGCTTTTTTAGAATGGCGGTTATGGGGATGATTGCCATCACTGTCGCGATCACGATCACGATCGCGTTGAGAATGTTTGTCGTGTCGAGAGGAGTCTTCGCTGTCGTATGCGGTATCATGATCGGAGTCTTTGGATGAGTTGGCACGTTGGCGACGGTTCCGTATTTGTGTTGGAGAGCTGGGACGAGATGGTGGAGAAGAGAGATTGAATTTGACGGATTTGGGTGGCGGTGGTTGAGAGGACGCCCTTCGTCTTAGAGGCGGGCGATGCGGAGACGGGGCGCGCAGCGTGTTTACACCTGAGCCAAAAGAAAGTCAGCAAACTAGACTTGAGGAAATTGTACAAGATGTGTCATATAGGGTACCCACCCTCCCCTGACGGATTGCTGGGCTCGTGGTAAAACGGTGCAGCATTCGAATCATATAGAGGAACGTTGTTGTTGGGAATGTTGGGAGTATGGTGAAATACTTCGGCACTCACATTCTCATCAGCCCTCCTGGGTTCCCGGGGCTGCTGCGTTGGGTAGCCGGCAGTTCCTGGCGGAGGGGTGTAGGCGTCAGGGACAGGCGGTTGAAAGCCACCTTGGGGTGGGTAGCCGTAATCCGGATGGACTTGGGCATTGAGTGGCGCACCCTGGCCTTGATATTCAGGGCCGTAATTGGCGCCAGGTGGTTGAAAAGGCTGCCCAGGTGGGCCAGGGAAGAATGGCTGCTGTTGTCCACCTTCGACATAGCCAGCTTGGGGTTGGCTGCTTGGGGAATAGGGCGGCTGCGCGTATGGATCTTGGCCGTAAGACGCTTGCTCGGCTTCTTGTTGACCTGACCGCGGTTAGTGTTGCTGATACCTGATCCCATCAACTTGACTCACGTTTACGCTCTCTCTTTTCCTCTCTTCGACGTTGCTTTCTTTTCTCATGCTCAGAAGCGGCCAACGCAGCTGCTCCGGCGGCGGCGGCTCCTACTGCGAGGCCTCTACTACGGCTTCGGCTGCGACTTTCACTCTTTCGGCGGCGATGTCGTCTACGTCTTCTTCCCCCGTCTGATCCTGAATCGCTGGCGCTTCGGTTTCTCTCTCTCTCCCGTTGTTGTCCGTAAGCAGCTCCAGCAACAGCAGCTGGGACCATGGCATCTTGAGGATTATTGTAGAACCCTTGTTGGCTTGCTGGACGATTGTAGTAATCTTGAGGAGCACCATTGTATTGTACAGGTTGTTCGCCATACTCAATGAGGCCCGGATCGCCCCTTGGAGCATCTCGTGAACCTTCATAAGCCGGAGCAGACTGAGACCTGGATCGTGATCGACGTTCCCGGCGGGCATGACGCTCTTCACGGCGGGATTCTTTAGCTTCCTTTTCTTTCTTGCCAGCTTGGTTGCGCTCATAGAGACCGGCGATCGCAGCGGAGCCCAACCCAGCAGCGGCAATGGGAAGACCTTGACGAACTCTACTCTTGGAGCGAGATTTACCACCGCCTCGAGACTTACTTCGAGCGCGTTCAACCAGCCCAGCGACAGCGGCACCGGCCAAGCCAGCCTGGGCAATCTTCTTGTTGCGATGGCCCGGGTCACGAGCGTCATCCACCGCATCATCAGATGCGCCCACGGAGTGTCGTCGAGTCCTTGAACGGCTACGACGATCCTCGACCTGATTCTTCTTGCTTTGACGATTGGCGTAGCCTACGGCAGCAGCAACAGCGGCTGCTCCAAGACCTAGCCCGGCAAGCTGCTTGACTCGGGATTTGGACTGACTCCGGCTTCGACTTCTGTCCCTATCACGACGGTGCTTGCGACGTCCTTCGCGATCGCGAGATCTGTCTCGAGATCTATCACGCGACCCGCGACGGCTTTTGCTCTTTTCGCGGTAATGACTCCTCGCTCGGGTCACAGCTTCAGCACCTATGGCACCCAAAGCTGCCGCGCCGACATCCTTGCCTACACGACTGCGACGGCTACCTTCTTCGCCACCTTGCTTCTTACTGTGATGACGGAGGAGCTCTGCTGCTCCGAGCCCGGCAATGGCACCCTCAGCAAGATGTCGTCGATGGATGGGGCTTCCCCCATCGCTATATTCCTCTCGAGTCTCCTTCCTAATGTATTCGTAGCTATCATCACTTTCGTAGCCTCGGCCGCGGTCACGACCATATTGCGATATCGAATCGCCAGGGCTAACTTCTCGATCGCGACGAGAATAACGATCTTCCTCGTGATGAGAACGGTCGTCGCGGGACACCTCACGAACCCTCCGCTCGTAGTAGTAATCTTCTTCTTCCTCTTCTCTTGGTTTGGGTCGCCGTGCAATCTGGCGATCATCCTCGTGGCGAGACTCGTGACGAGATCCAACTTCAGAGCGCTCAGATTGTCGAACTTCAGAACGCTGGATAAGCTGAAACTCTTCTTCCTTTGGTGGAGCGGGGACAACCAGAGGCGCTCGAGGAGCTTCTTGAATGATGATTTGCTGAGGCTCTTGCCGGATGATGATCGGCGGAGGTGGTTCCGGACGAGGATAGTAATCTACCGTTCGTGTGTATCGTTCGAGGTCATCGCGACGGTCAAAGTCCCGCTCGTACCGTATTTCACGCTCTGGTGGTCTCTCGTAGCGGCGAGCCTCCGGCTCTCTTTCTCGCTCGAGAACTCTGATCTCTCGACGCTGTGGGACAGGTTCAGGTTCTCGTTCTCTCTCGATGATTCTGATCTCTCGGCGCTCTGGTACTGGTTCAGGTTCTCGTTCTCTCTCGATGACTCTGATCTCTCGTCGTTCTGGAACCGGTTCAGGCTCTGGAGTTCGCTCACGGCGAATAAGGACTCGATTCTCCGAATAGGCAGCTCGATCACCACCCCGCTCAGAGCGACGATCACTTCCGCCTCCTACGACGGTGATCCTCTCCTCCCTCTCGGTCTCTTCATCACGAGGTATGATATATTTTTTGCGAGTGGTATATGGAGCCTCACGGGGTTCTGGTCGAAGATGGCTCCCAGCACTTGATCTGGCATCATATTCTACCTCACGATCCCGGTATAGGACTCGATCACCGCGGACAGACATGATGAGATGAGGTATCGCCCTGATGTCGTCGATGAAATGAGTGAGTGGTAATAAAGGCAACCAGATTCAGTGGTGTGGAAAAGACGAGGCTGGAGATCATGCGCTTATCGGGCTGGACCCCGCAACGTCAGCAATTCGCTGTCAGTAGCGGCCACAGTCAACGGTCATTACTGTCGATACGCAGATATTGACAGCTTTGTAACCTCGTCAAGATGGAAAGACTGGACAAGAGATATGGTAGTGAAAGTCAGGCGTGCTGCGGCCTAATGTGTTTTCACTGCAGAGAGGTAGTGGGGCTCACGCCATTCCCTTTCGGTCACTAGCTCCAGATGGTGTCCTACATCTATCACATCTGGAGTCATTCATATATGACTTGGCACTCAAGGCACATCGAACTGGAAGCTAGACATAAATCGTCCAATGCTGATCAATCTTTTCAAGTTGGTCTTCTCATAATTCTTCAGAGTTCAAGCCTTGCAATCTGGGCTATGGATGAGGAAGACGTCGTGGGACACGAGCATAAATCAAGTATAATAGCTGATATATCTCGCTTCTCTTGGGCGGTTCTCCAAGCTCCAATATCAACCAGCCAAGACTTTGGTCATATGGCTTTGCAAGAGAGTCTGTCATCGTGTCATGTTGTTGTGCATGTCTGTCACTACAACGAGGCTTAAGCAGACAAACCTCAAGCGAAGTCAAGCCTCATTAATGGAAGTCCACTTGACCTCGATGGCCATAAGCTAAATATTTACAAGCATATCTATACCAATGTTCACCTCAATGAAACGTCTTTCCTCTTTCCATCTCCCAAACTCGGCCTGGAGGTTCGCTGATATGCAGCCATCAATCATCCGCGTCTCGAAGTGATCCGATCGAGAAGATATGAAAACCCAACGGAACCTCTACAAAGCTGAATTATCGAACAGCTAGAGTCCGGCGACTTGATCGAAAGCATAAACGCCTCCTTCATAGTAGTAGAGTTCTTTTAGATACCACCAACCGAGCCAGGATTTCGAGGTTCCGGGAATAGTTCTAGAACCGATGAGGGTATGTATTCTAAGCACCAACCTTTGATAATTGTATATGCGCGTTTTCGCCATTGCCCATTGATACGGGCGAAGAGTAACAGATGACCTAATCTCACCCTGAAAGAAAATCCATTCAGCTTACCGCTATCATTGAAAGCAGGTAAGTGATCCAATCTGCGATCTTGCTATTCGGCGAGTGATCTGAACTCATCGCTTTGTACTTGAGTAAGGATTGCGTTAATAAAAAAAAAGAGAGAAAGATCATGACTAGAAGAGCGACACTATCCTCTTCCAAGACTCATACCTCAGCCTATTCCTATTTCCCAATCGTCTCACCAGCCTTGCTATCCTCTATCCCTTAAGCCGCAAGCATAATTTCCTCACACCGTCACGACAACAAGACGAATCCATTTGAGCCTAGCTCATACGGCCCGTCCGTGGTTACACTATCGCAAATGCAACCCAAGTGGTGGAGGAGCAGGCACTGCAACATTGTGCTCTCAAAGAACATCTCGACAGGCGCGCGAAAGGAATGGGTGATTGCTGTGAAAGTCCAAAGTAAATAAAGAGCGCGCGCAGTGGAAAACCCCAATATTCGAACCGCCTCACCGGATGCTAACACTCGCAGCACATGTGCACGGATCAAATTCCATTTCAATCCATTATTTGATGAGATATCCAATCAAAACCATATGCTGTATTTCGAACTGCGAGCTCCGGCAGAGGGAAATCATGTCACTAGCGCATTACCAATCTTGTCGTGCTTACATATTGACTCGTCTGGCGTGTACAATATCTTTGCACAGCTCCACGACTGCGATCGGTGAGGTTATATTGTAGACAGAATCCATATGTAATCGCATAGAATATTCCACCCGGAAGGTGGCGGAGTAAGCCTCCGTCAGACCGGCAGAGCCGTTGATGCGGGATTTTGCTAGCACTAGCATATCTACGTACGTAGTAGTAGACTAGTAGTAAGTACTAGTTTTAGTCTGCTGACTAACCACGAGAAATGGAATATCTGATTGGCCAGCTCTCCAACACCACCTTCACTAGCCGTGCAAGCCTCTCAACCCCCAGCTCGTCCTCACACAGCGCGCCACGACACACGCTGCCTTCCACATTTCAGCCACATGTCATTTGTATGGCATGCCTGTTTACTACGTGCGCTTCATGCATCCATCTCCTCGTCAGCACTGCCTTTCCTCTCTACCCCTCCGCAGCCTTGTCCTCTGGTGCCCTGTAAAGCCCCGAGCGGCAGCTCGGATGGGTTAGAATACCAGGAACTCTCTACTACTAGTCGAGTTGAATGACGTGTGATCCTTCTTCTCAACCCAATTCCATCCTCCCTTCATGGCCTCCTCTGCACAGGGGCCCAACAAGGACGTCGGCAAAGTTGGAGATGTCAACGACAACCATGGCGGTGATCCAGGTACTGCCGGCCTAAGTCCTCCACCCTCTTCTCCAACACTCAAACGAGCTTCCACTACACCAACTACACCCACCATACAACAATTTTCCACCTCTGCCTCGGCCACAACGTCTCCGCAGCTCTCCCGCGATGGCTCGCCCACACGTCCGCAGCTCAAATCAAATGTGACGACAGGACCTCGCGCAACAAGGTCACGGAAGAACAGTCAAGATATTAGTCCCATAAGAGGCCCAGGTGCATCCGGCTCAAGCATACCCACGGTTCTCTCGGCGGCGGCAATACAGAGAGCTCTATCAGCAGCTGGCACTCCTCACCTACCCTCGCCTGCGAAGCAGGACTTTTCGGTTGATGCACCACAACCCCAGAAGGCTAGTAAGATACCAACCGGTACCTCTGGTCTGAAAATACCTCGTCTGAGCTCTCCTCCACCAGCTGCGTCGTCGGGATCCAACAAGTCTCTTCTGTCTCCAGCTCGGAAGATCGATCAGTCTCAAACGACACAATCAACACCCAGCATTGTGGTTGACCGCCCCGCTCGAAGTTCAACGTCGACGAGCGACTCCGATGCTGGAGAAGAAGAGAAGTCACAGAAGTCAGGAATGAGGACACCTGTGCGAGGAGCTAGTGGAAATGGTCCTGCGCTGGAGACTGTACAAGAGAGCAGCCTACCGTCCACGCCAGCGATAGGTATAGGGCGACCCGCTCAAGCGGGCCGGACGTCTACCAGTAATGACCGGCCGGAGAGGATCGAAGAGAATCCTATGGAAAATGCGTTGGCGAACGAGGCAAAGTCGAAAGCTGAGAGCGGAAATGAAAGTGCGGGTAAGAAAAGTACCGGAGGGAAGAGCACAGAGGAGGTCAAGGAAAAGCGAAAACCGGCGACCGCTGCCAATTCTGCCAAGCCACCCGTTGTGCAAAGCAAGAGGTCTTTCTCACAGCTTCCTTTCATCAAGGCTCCAAAAGCCAACGCCGAAGGATCCGTCAAGTCCATGACCGTCGAGACGGAAACCGTCAGCTCAATACCGCAGGTTGCTCTGGGTGGTGTCATGCCCGAACGTCACTTGCTTGGAAGAACGGAGACATCGGGAAGCCTTCGCCTCAAACCCAGCAACGAGACGATACGACCCAAGAAGGAAAAGAAAAAGGTAGTGCGAAAGGCACCGTCGCTGAATGCTGGCAATGGTGGGTCTATGTTTGGACGTCATCATCATCACCATCTTTTCTCCCGTCTCCCTTCCTCTGACTCCCTAATTTCTTTACTCGTTTCCCCTCCTCTCATCAGTGACTGCAACCTCAAGCAAGTCAAGACAGGGGCTGCGTTGGTTCCCGCCAACTGCAAGGAAAAGCCCATTCAAACCCCCCGTGAAAACCCCCGCGGAGCCCCCAGGAGACATTCAAGTACAGTGCTAATCCCGTTTCGAGGGCGCACAGCCTCCACCAAAGCAGATATATTCGAAGCCAAAATCGCGACCGCCGTCGACGAAGCGAACTCAACGGATTCCGAGGAGACCTTTGTCTACGAATCCAACCCTCCGGAACCGCACTCGGCGAGGTCGCATCGTTTCCACTCCCGCACCCCAAGCGCAACCTCTACCGTGAGTCACTACGATAATTACGGCACCAAGACTAGACAAGATGGACAGCATAGCGTTGTGGGCAAGAAGAGTATGAAATTTGCGAATAATTACAACTCTATCGGCTATGCCAATGATGAAGGTACCGTCCGAGGTCCCAGCCAAAACTCAAGGAACACAAGCAATACCGCATCGCATCACCATCACATCGGGCGTTATGGACGTGGTGGCCATGCGTCATTGTTCGATAGCGACTCTCCGTTTCCCAATGCCACCAAATCAACCCAGTCAACAGCAAATCACGGCGGCCAATATTCCCCTCGACATTCCAACGCACGAAGCCCCCATGTTGTACATGTCACCAAAAGTTCGCGCAAGGCGGAAGACATTCTGTCGTACGATCTTGAGGGTGAAGGTGCGGATGATGAGCGAACACCTCTGATAGGCTTCAATCGCACCGCGCGGAACCGTCGCAGAGCTCTGCCGGGGAGTGTTCGGCAGATGTACTCGGAGGAGAGAGGCCATGGGGTGTGTGGACGTGTCACAGCATGGACAATACTAGGCGTCGTTCTCACCCTCATCGTAGCCGCGATAGTGGCTGTTGTCATTCTCTGCTCCAAACCTCTGACCGACATTCACGTCAAGGACATCCGTAACGTCCTCGCCTCGGAGCAAGAGATCATGTTAGACCTCCACGTCCACGCCATCAACCCCAATCTCATAGCCATCCAAGTCAGCGATATAGACATCAACATCTTCGCGAAGAGCAAGCACGTTGGCACCAACGAACTCTGGCGATCCCACCAGCCACATGACGAAACCTCAAATCCTCCGCCAAAACCTGGCAAAGTTCGGATCAGCTCAAGCTCCACCCCACCATTCATCCACGACCCCGCCGACATCATCAACCAACTCGACGGTATAGACGAAGGTACAGACCCGATCGATGACCCAGCCGCAGACTCACAAACGATGCTCCTCGGCCAAATCCTCGAGTTCGACACCCCTCTGATCTTCGAACCCTCCCCTCTCCGCCACCACTCCCTCGGCAGCTTCGGCGAAGTCCGCCTGGCCAAACCGGGCAACAGGACCGAAGACGGCGGCAGCCAGCGCTGGGAGCACGTCATCCAGCACGACTTCGAACTGCTCGTCCGAGGCGTGATACGGTATTCCCTCCCCGTAAGCTCGACCCTGCACTCGGCCTCCATCGCCGGCCGCGTCGTCGTCCACCCGAGCGAAGGTGCCGACGAGGCCGGCAACATGAAGCTGTCGCAGCCGACATGGCCGTTCGAGCCCGGCAGTAACGTCCTGCTCGAGGAATCGGCAGGCTGATACGATACGACGACTTTATGATTTTGTTTTTAATCTGAATGTGTTTCACCAAAGTCCACATATTAGCGACATTGCATCACACAGAGGTAGTAGCGAGCGGTCACCCGCAGGTGCATTTCCGGGTTGTATACCACTGGACGTCATGGATGTTAATCCATTAATCCTCCATCAATGGGAGGCAAAACGCTACAGGCGTATACAGCCTGCTCTGCTCCTATATCCATAAATACTCCCTCAACTACCATAATCCAAACCCACCAATCTACCCCCGTCAAATGCAAACCCAAACCCCCCCCCCTA
>JAABUV010001291.1_pt1 | contig 36431 bp, 37 predicted proteins | sample 5559971 | NCBI WGS metagenome assembly JAABUV01 (sample SAMN10711881, study PRJNA513362) | rock metagenome | isolation source: Antarctica rocks | place: Antarctica: Victoria Land, Knobhead nord | collected 2015-12-19
TGTTTTCGCTTTGAAGGTGGTAGAGGCGGCATACTGGAGAAGACGGGGCTGCCTTAGATCTTTCACGTAAAGCCTTGCCTCTAATGGCGAGACTTACTGTCGAGGGTGTATTGAAGATCTGACGATTGCTGAGGAATTGTATTTCGAGCAACGCGCGCCACGCTAGTATCTACGGGTTTCCCGCGCACACTGGGTTTCTGCGCACGCTAATCTATATTAGCTACTTCTTGATAGTATTAGGTTTAGCGTGATCAAAGACGGGTTTTGTATCACTACGGAATAGTTAGTGTTAGTCCGCGCGGAAACCCCAATGGATACGAGTAGTACGATTCTCCTCCTAGGCTCCTTCACACCCTTCCACCCTGATCACTGCTTTGAAGGTAATTCTTGTCGACAAGCTTACCAGCACAGTCTTGCAGACTTCTCACTCTCAGTCGTTCCCCTAACGAACTGCGGAAGATCTAACATGTCTCTCAAACCTCCTTTTACCCTAGCTACAGCTCATCAGAAGGTCAAGGCCGCTCAAGCGCTGTGGAACACTCGGTGAATTACTCTCTCATTCTACCAACTTAAACATGTTTGTTAATCCATTGCCCCCGTCCTCGTCTTTGTCCATTCACTCCTACCCTCTACTAATAGCCATTTTCCTAGGGACCCCCAAGCAGTAACCAATGCCTACACCCCCGATACCACCTGGCGTAACCGTTCCACTTTCCTCCGTGGCCACCCAGCCATCATCGCGTTCCTTAACGCTAAATGGGCCCGCGAGATATCTTACCGTCTCCGCAAAGAGCTATTCTGCTACCACGAAAACCGCATCGCCGTCCAATTCTGGTACGAGTATCAAGATGCAAGATCACAAATGCGGTGGATGAGAACGTATGGGATTGAACATTGGACGTTTGCGCCGGATGGGAGGATGGAGAGCCGGATGATGAGTGGAAATGATGTGAGGATTGGCGAAGGGCAAAGGGGAGGGATGAGGTGGTTTGGGGACGATGTGAAGGATGTGGATAGTGTGGATATATACAAAGAATTGGAATGGATTGGGGGTGGAGTCGAGAAAAGCCCCAAGCATAAGTAGGTTGTGTGAGCACTTGATGGGAAGAGAAATTAGTGGAAACGGGTTCGAACCAGTTATTTTATAGTATCCATTTTGACTGGGCTTTTTAGATGCCATGGCTACACATACGACCAGCTAATCCCTTTGTAACCATAAGCCTTCGTTCCGCATTGTCGATTTCATATCCTCCTTATACACCAAAAGCTTTTCTTTATAACTCATCATATTCAACATACGGGTCCAGTCTCTCCATTAAGTCTTCCTCGCTCATCTCCTCGCCTTGCCATTCCTGCTTCATACCGCCAACTGGCTTTGGTGGGATAAGCACATTGCTCACGACATGGATGACGCCGTCTTTGGCGATGCCGTCCTCGATTGTGACCCGGGAGAAGCCATTTAATTTGATGCTGATAAGTCTGCCATAGCGTGCGACATCAATGCTCAAAGACTTATCCTTAAGCAGTGTGGGGAGGTCGATCTTCGCAAAGCTGTTAGTGCCAAGGTTTAAGTAGAAGAAAGTACTACGTACGTGAAAGTATCCCTTCGGAATTCGGGTCTCAGAGACACCATCGTGTGTGTAGTACGCATCAGAATACAAAGTCTGATTGGCAACGACGTGGTATTTCAGTAGAGCCTTCAAGTACTTCTGTCCATATTGGCTGAACAGGAATCCGTTGATTCTCGGTCCGAGCTTCTGAAAGGCAAAATTCGATGGGGCAAATATAGTACCTCCAGCATGGTTCGAGGTGTCATTCATAGCGCTAATCAAGCCGGTTTTTGTCAAACCGAGTTCGAGGGTACTGAATTCACTAGGAAGGAGCTGGATGATCTCAACAGCCTTTGGGGGTGGCACAAGAATGCTGTCGACACCGTGGATGACACCATTAGTTCCGAACTACTCCATGTCAGCTAAACGGCTAATCGAGACTCTATGAAACACTTACAATGTTGATTGCGATGACTCGGCTATAGAAATTAACAGTCAAACCCCTCAGACCGATATTGGTGCTCAATCGCTGCATTTCGCCTGCGAGGTTCTCGCCGACCAACGTTGTAGGGATAGTATGTGTCACCAAGACACGACCAGCTGGATAAAAATCTGCTGAAACATGATACAATAGAACCTTCTTGAGGTCATCCTTTGACGGCTTGGGAGCGTGCTCAGGGATCTTTTCGAAAGCTTTATCGGTTGGTGCAAAGACTGTGTAATTTGCAGCAGTTCCATTCAGGAGAGTGACAAGGTCCTCATACTCGTTAATGAGGGCTGCAAGTTTAGTTGTGTACTTGCTTTCCGCAATCAGTTGGTACACGGTCATGTTTGGCTCATGGTGGTGACCTTTGCGGCCGTGATGTCCATGGTCTCCGTGATGACCATATCCGCCATCGATGCTGTTGGTCTCGCTTTCTAGCCACAATCTCGTGTCGAAGGCAGTGTCTTCGATCTTCTGGGAGAACTCATGACCAGTCTCGGTAATACATTCGATGGCGGAATCGATCGCGTTCTTCGAGGTCTGTACAACCTTGGAGAAGGTATTCTCGAAGTCGCTAACAAGTTGGTCCTTGTAAAAAATCAAATTTGAGGTCCTGTGTGATTCAACAGCGATCTCGCTCATTACCTGCTCGTCAGGTATGACGAAGGCGGAGGTAAGAGCCACGAGCAGCAAAAAGGAGGTAAGATTCATGTTGATATGATAAAGCGCAAGGTGAATACTCTAGGTACTTTGAACAAAGAGTTAAAGGAATAAGATAGTGATGTAGGAAAGTAAGCACTTCAGGCGGTTGCCTGACGCGCGGTGTGGTGACGTCCACATTTCAAGGCGGGGACTTAAGGTATATTCAATGGAGCCTGTAGCGAAGTTGATTTATATCTGCTGCAGCCTGCAGGCTGCCTTTACTCAATCAGATCAACGAATGGTACCGCTCGCACAATTCATTCACTGACTGCTTCGGCGAAACGACTGTTCTGAGGACGGTATCGTCTTCGCAGCTTCATTGCTCGATGACGCTGTGACAACCCTGCGATGAGCTTGTTAGATCCCGGCCATGATCTGATTAGATAAACGTGCTTCTCACCCTCTCACGCCTCTGTACGGAGTACCTTCCCCGTATCGCAACAATACACAGCTCTTAAGCTGTCCCTGTCAATCATTTGCTCACACCACCTTTGGAATTCTTCAACCCCTTCCCGTACATCAATTTCCTGTACAGGACTTTTACAACGATCCGACTAGCTAGATGTAATGGCAGGACCAGCAGCACTTGTTGTTCCAGCGCTCAAGAAACATACCGCAACCGTGATCTGGGCACATGGACTCGGAGACAGGTATAATGGCAAATACTATCCTAGCATTTCAATCCTGAGCTAATTGATGGCAGTGGTGCAGGATGGTATGAGAAGTTGTGTTATGACGATTAGAATGATCTAAGAGTAACGAAATTCAGGATGCCTATTGCTGAGAACTTTAGGAGGAGGGGGAAGTTCGAAGAAATCGCCTTTGTCTTCCCAAATGCTCCAACGATACCTATCACAGTGGTATGGTTCCACTTTCCATATACTTACATGAACTACAAGACTGACATCCATGTGTCTAGAACTTCGGAATGAGAATGCCGGGATGGTATGACATTGTGAGACCACGCGATACCGTTCGTTTTCTTCATGCACGAAGCAACCCCATACTGCTCGTCTCACAAGTTTCCACTGATTATGAAGATACTAACGCTTCTTCGGTTTCCAGACCACGTTCAGCGACCTTGCACAAGCCCACGATCAGCCGGGAATCCTCAAGTCTCGAGACTACTTTAACACCCTCATCAAAGCTGAGATAGAGAAGGGGATCCCATCATCAAGGATAATTCTCGGTTAGCTATTACGTGGCGTGGGAGCCAGATTTTAGACGCTGACTTGGTATAGGCGGGTTTTCTCAGGGTGGAGCCATCTCACTCTTCACAGGAGTCACCTGTCCCGATAAGCTTGCTGGGATATTTGGGCTCTCGAGTTACCTCCTCCTGCACACCAAGATCAAGGATTATGTACCAGCAAATAATCCGAATAAGGAGACCCCTATATTTATGGGTCACGGGAACATGGATCCGCTTGTCAAGCACGAATGGGGCGTACAGACTGCGCAGGCATTGAGAGATATGGGGTGGACTGTGAACTTCAACACTTATCAGGGTCTGGCTCACTCAGCCGATCCTCAAGAAATCGACGATCTAGAGGCGTACATCGCAGAGAGACTACCTCCTCAAGGTGACAAGGCTCCTTTGGGGAAATGACTAGGACAAGAAATGCCATCGGATGGTGGTATCTTAGTGTTTCAAGCCCTTATTGGATTGGTGTTTGCTGTTGCTATTCTCTTGTACAATAGACCGTGGCTTGGAAAAGAAGAGAAAAGGAATAGAGGGAAATAGTAATTTCCGAGAAATCTCATAGATGATTTCACATTCCTCACAACGCGTTGCTGAGATAAATGAACGTCGATGCACTAAAGTGGACCGCGGGGTAATCGAATGTAGAATGCCCCACAATGCTGACAAACACCGACTTGTCTCAAAGACTCCGGTCTCGTTTTGCCTTTACCTAACAAGGCATTATATGCGAACTTCCCATTGATCGGTCTCATCGTCAGTCGTTACCTGAAGCCAAATCTATCAGCCTCTCGACCAGTCAAGATGTCTGGCCTCAAAGCTGGGGACAAGTTCCCGGAAGGAGTCGAATTCTCGTAAGATCGCTATCTGTAGCCGGCGTCTCGAAAGGGTTAGCTAACAAAACATTACCTCAAGCTATGTCCCTTATACTGAGGAGAAAGAAGAGATCACAACTTGCGGCGTTCCTCAGCCGTACAAAGCTAGCAAGGAGTTTGCAGATAAGAAGGTCGTGCTATTTGCTGTTCCAGGTAAGCATGCCACTGTGGGGAGGGGTTTCCAACGGGATATGGCACTCTGGGGCTGACGAGGCTTCCAACGTTCTAGGAGCCTTCACGCCAGGTTGCTCTGTTAGGCATCTACCAGGCTACATTCAAAATCTGCCGCAGATCAAATCGAAAGGCGTCGATATAATTGCGGTCCTTGCCTTCAATGACCCTTATGTTATGAGCGCTTGGGGCAAGGCCAATGGCATCAAAGGAGATGATATCGTCAGTAGTCTGGCCATAGACGCGAGGAAAATCGGGCACAAGCTTACCGTCCCGCAGCTTTTTTTGACAGATCCTGAGGCCAAGTTTTCTAAGTCAATTGGCTGGACAAGAGGCGAGCGTACTGGCCGATATGCTATGATCATCGACCATGGCAAGGTGTAAGCATTTTTTCGAAGTTGTTCATACCCACTTCCAGACGTAATGATGAGTTTTGAGACATGTGTCGCGAGTGTACACTCTAAAAACACGTCTCATAGCTCATGAGTCTACCCTCAAAAAGCAGTACTAACTCCGAAATCTTTTAGTACCTATGCCGAGAACGAGCCTGGAGGAGATGTTACGGTTGGTTTTCAGACTGGGAAGGCGATTATTCGCAAGATAAAAGCTAATCAATTAATAGGTCTCCGGCGCCGAGGCAGTACTTGCAAAACTTTGAGGCGCTTGAGCTGGCAGGCCTTCATCTGGTCCAAGTTTTGGGGATTATCTGTGGAGGAAGAGACTTGGCATCCTTTGACTTCCTGCAAGACCTTGTCTTCAGCATAGAGAAAGCATCCCATAGACCACTAGATCGAAATGTAACAACCTGAAATCAGGATTATATTACCGTACCTGGTCACAAACGCGCGTGAGGTTTTCCGACTCGGAAGCTTGCCGCGCTAAGTTTATGTTGCTTGCTAACTACCTCGAGGACCTTCAGCCATCTAAGAAATACGGCATCACCATACAAGGACTCAGATAGTGGATCAAGCTCACAGCTTGGAGCCCAAGACTTCTTAATCTCACCACAGCAGCTACATAGGCCCCGTTGAACACGAAATGTTTCGCTTCGTAAGTTGTTTCGTAATCTAGGGCAATCTAAGGATTTTCATCGCTGACATCTCCCTTTAGCATAAAGCCCTCGATGTCATAACTCTTTTCCACCGTCCTTCCTTACCGTCCTCCATGCGTGCCCATGCCCTTTTGAAACAGATATCTGCTCAGGCGTCTGATACGGCAACCATGGACCAGGCAACAGATCACACAGCGCAAAACAAAATTCAAAGGTCGGAGTTTCAATTAGATGTTACCGAGGAGGCTCCAACAAGCGATCAATTGAGGAGTATATTGGAGTATGTTGGACCAAAGAAAGCTAGAGAGGTGGTAGATGGAGCGAGAGATGAGGCAGACGCGCTGACAAGATTAAAAGAGGACCCCAGTAAATTCAGGGCACCGGTTGTGAGTCTACCTTAATTGACCATGGAAAAGGGCTGCGCTAAGCTTATATGTAGATTGTTGATTGGAACAATGGTCGGGCTGGTAAGGACTCTAGCTGTCTAGACCAGTGAATCATCATGCTTACAAGAGATCTAGTCGTCGGAGATAATGAATCTGAAATCATGAAGATGATAGGTCAGCTACCCAAAAAGTAGGCCGAAGTGTTGCGCCAACGCAATCATGAATCCATATGCGATTCAAGCTGTGGTACTACCGATAACGTGAGAGATATCTATGCAAGCCGTATCCCAAGGATCGATGTCATTCATCGACTTAAGTGAGGCAGTCAGCTACGAACGCCTTTCACATAAGCTCCTACCTCTTAACAGAAGCCCTTACCTTCCGGCCCGGTAGATTCTACCACATCTGGTTGTTTTCTTCAAGATGAAGATCACAGCCACTAAGAAAACCGAGTAAACTCCAACAACTGAAACGTTTGGGGGACCCTTTCCCTATCATCACGTACTACTGCTCACTAGTCATGGTTGAATATCACTGACACAGTCAGTGATATATGTGCTCATTGGAAGCGGCTACCTTACTACCTCCTCTCTTATTGTGTGATGAGCCTCAACTGCTTGTGAAGTATCCTGAAGCTATGTATGAAGCCTGACAATAATTCTGTAAACCACGATCTTCTACTATTATCTTTCAAATATTTTGGCTCGGTACTGCCAGTAACGAAATCTTAAATATTTAGGATCAACCGATTATTGGAAAGTACGATAGATGACGAAAGCAACCTTTACTACCATACCTGTACCACTCGTTTGCTCCGTTCTCTGGCAAGTGCTTGAGGGAATTTCCCTCGTGCTTGGCCAGAACCAACTCGTGGATATCTTACGTTCTTGCTTCATGTCAACAACACTAAAAGTAGTCCAACCCTTAACACCAGCTCAGACCTAGCACTTTGCCCCATTGCTTCCGCTCATGCAGCACAAGGCAAACATCATGTCTGTCTCTAGCCGTGGTAAGGCGATCTTCTCGACACGGCTTGGCCGATTTCTACCTCGTGAAGCAGTTGAGCCTCGCGGTCCGATCGCCCTAAGGAGTGAACCAGAAGACGACCTAGACAGCATGATTGCAAGGCTGGAGCGAGACTATCCTGTCCAGAGCAGGGCAATCACTCTACCTATCAAGAACATCTATGAATACTTTGACCACTACGATTGCCACGTTCTTGGAACTGGGTTTCTTCACAAAGTTCTCGAAAACATTGTTTTCCGTAACTTCACCAGATCACAACACGTACGTGAGATTGTGAACGGTTCGAAAGAGGGCAAGCTCGCCAGCTTCGATAGGATGGCAGTTGCACAATCGCTGCACGACATCTTTACCGAGACAGAGATCGCAGAGTATGGGGAAGATATACTGGGAGAAGCTTTTGCAAAGATTGGGGACCTTGTGAGGCTAGATTCGGATAGAGAAGGTAGATTCGCGTGTTCACTCGTCTGGTCATCGGCTGCCCCAAACATTTGCTCATCTGCTGCTTTTCGTGAGGCCTATCAGTTCTGGGATCTCAACTCACTCACTCACTCATCGCCCGTCTTTTATCGTTGAATGTTTTGCCTAGCGCTTGCAGAGGAACTTGGCTAACACTGATTCTTGCCAGCCGTTAGTGCTCAGCATCGAAAAGAGGGTCTTCATCACAACGTCACACAGAATATTACCAATTCCCAAACGTCACTCCTTAATCCGTCCGTGCAGCCGCAACGCAATTCGTCCGCTCCACAGTCTTCACGAGTCAGCTATGCTTTACCACAAATTCCTCAACCCCCTGTGCAACGCTCCAATTCTGCCTTAGACATACCGTCAAATGATTTACCAAAGGAAGTCTCGGGTCTTTCACCTTCGCAAGGGCAGGTTGCGACAGACCGCACAGACCGCTACAGTGATCTTCCGGACAATACACTCAAAGTGCCCATGCAAGGGTTTTCCAGCGACACTGCGGCTCAGCCACCGCGAGCACCACCCATACCTATCTCTCACCATCCTACGGCATTGGGCATTGGAATACCTCAAGACATGTTTCAGGCACGTATCTCTCAGCCCCATCCGATGGTGCGAATTCCGATAGCCAAGAAGCCGCCTCCTATGGGATTCTCTAATGATGCTCGTAATCTGATCAACCAGCCGACGGGTGCTACTACTGTCCCAGTGTCACCGGTACAGCAAGCCATGCACATGCCACATCAACTTCACACTCCAGCAGCTGAAAATCGCTATCCCAGGGACATGGGTGGCGTCAGATCAGCTTTTGATTCAGACCATACTAAACAGCTTTTTAGTGTCTATTCTGCTGGTTCGCCCTTTAGTGAGGATAATCACTTGGACCAAGCCAGATTCCTTGCAAACGATTACCCGGCCGCTGTACCTTTTAGTCTTCGTACTAGTGGTAGAGGACAATACAGGCGTTCTTCGTCAAACCAGTCGCAATCGGCATTTCATTTGCCAGCCGCCGCCAGCAACCTGGGAATCGTGCCTTCTATGTTACCACCTGTATTTGAACCATACCGGCATTTCTCTACTGGGCATATATCGACTCAGGCAGCTTGGTCTCAAGATGGAGATCTTTCCACCCCAACAAACCTTGCAAGCGCGGCCGGCTTTTCTGAACGACAGCGGCCTCGTCAGAACGGTCCACAGCGAAATATATATCAAGTACAGAGAGGTTCGGAACGTTGCGATAATAAAACCCTCTACGTCGGGTGGTTTCCGAACCACGTTGACTCCGAGATGCTGCGAAGAATATTTGCTCATTGCGGCCCTATTCTTCATATTTCATGCCCACGAGCCTCCCTCAATGCGTTCAAACCAGACTGCAACTACTACGCGTTTATAGAGTAATTCATTCCACCCCAACCTTGGGTTTTTGTTAATGATGGCGAACCACAGATATGCGAATGCGAGTAGTGCAACCGAGGCTATCAAAGTCTTTCATAGAAAGCCGCTTGACTTTTTGGGAGGTCCTTGTGATTCAAGGCTCAGAGTTCAGCCCCCGAATGGTCCTTGGGATGATCGGTACAATCGTGAGGGTGTGAGGACTCCTGCCTTTTCTAAATCTGGTGGCTCGCCATATAAGCAGCATCACAAAAATGAAGGTAGATTCGACCGAGGAGATTGTGAACGGCGTGATTTTTCACCTTCGCACAATGCTGAAACGCCTAAAGCATATGCCGATGTGAATCATAGAGACTTCACTAGAAGTACCACTTTGGATAATCAACCAGGTCTAGATGGTAAAATAGCCACACAGCTAACAGAAGAGACGATGGAAGTACCACCGCATATAGATCCTATAACGTCAGAACACGATATCAGTCAACGCAAGGTCGCTGTAAAACTTCCGTCTACAGGCAATGACGAACGTGGAAGGCAAAGGGCTACGGAGTTGAAGATTTTTGTACAGAACATTCCCATTATGGCGAATGTTCTTTCAGCTAGGGAACAGCAAGACAGCCGTCAGGAACAGGCTAGTCAGGAACGATCTGGAAACACTGGATCCGGGGTTGTTCTTGACAAGGCAGACATGGATACCAAGAGCCCCACCGAGTCGAGAGCTGAGAACAAGCCCACAGCTCCCCGAAGTACAAAAGAGAAAGAGCCAAAGCTTGCTGCCAGCAAAACTAGTACAGCGCGAGCAAAGCCCACACCGGCTCGGGTAGAGAAGAGCCCCGAAAAGTCTACCCAGCCGCAAAAAGGAGAAAAATCGACTACCACGGCTCAGCCACAAAAGGCAGCTGAGAGCTACCCCAGGCCAAAGACTGATGTGAGGAATCCTACTCAGGCTCCGTTAGGGAAGAATCCCGAGAGGTATACCAAAGAAATAGCCGGTGAGGGTGTTCAACAGTATGATGGTGGAGCGAAGCCATCAATTACCAAGACTGGTATAGTTGATACAGCGGCAATCATAACAACTTTGCAACCTAGCCTAAGACCTGACAGGACTGCTCATGCGGTTCCCAAAGAGGGGGAAGCTTATTCTATAAAAGATGGTTCGATGACCTTGGCTGCTTTAACTGAGTCAATGGGCGCTAGACCAAAGCAAGAAGCAGCTACAGTAGAGCCGCAAGATCAACCAGTCAGCTCACCAATGTCTCGGGTCGACAGTAGCTCTACCAAAGATAGTGAAATGGGTGGCCCTTCTCCTTTCATGTCGACGGAACCAACGACATATGCTCACTCCGAGCAGTCCGACAGCGGCACGCTTGAAAGTCAAATACCTATCGCCAACTCGACCACAAAGAGCGTACCTCCAAAGCCGTCTAATGATTCTACCAGACCCGACGATAAGCTTATTCAGAAAGCAGCAACAAGTAGCTCCTATAGGTTAGATTCGCTAGCTACAATTACAGAACAATTCGACTATTTGGACGAGAACAAGAAATCGTCAGTTCCGCCATCACCTTTAAATGGTACGGTAAACCCAATTTCTGAGAATCGACCATTAGTACTGTCGACGGAGAACCTGAAAGACCCTTCACCTGACAAGTCAGATCCCGAGACAATCACATTCGAAGAACAGAGCCTCGGCACAAGTGTTGGTGGATCGAAGGTCACCGTACACGCCCCCCATTCAGCGCCTACAGGAAAGATAGAGGATCGGATTTTAGTGATACAGGCCAATGCATCCTCAACTGCGCCAGATAAGATTACATCGTCAGAACTGGACATTTCATCAAAGATTCCCGATGTCAAGCATGGACCCCAGATTCCGCCAAGATTGAGTTCATTGGTGACCCCTGCAACACCGATTTTAACGCACATGAAAAAGCAGCGAAATCTCAAATCTCCGAAGACTACTACAGATAATCTTTATGCAGGCCCAAATTCCAGAGCCTCGAATACTCCATTTGGAGAAAAGTCGTTTTCCGAGAGGAAAGGAATACCTCATAGCGACTTAGCAGAGCCGAGTGGGAAAGGTTCAGGACACGTTGGGTCGTTAGAGCACGACCAATTAGGTAAAGCTGCCATTTTACGAGCTCAAAAAGAGAGTGATGTAGCATCCATCGGCAACGACAAATTACTGCAGCCCTTTGAGTCGGCACATGATCGACAGGTTTCTCAAAAGCCAAAGACAGAACAAGCTGAAGCCTGTACACTTCAATCAAATATGCCTATACCGTCAGCCGACTCCAAAAAGATTGGGAAGAAGACGATGACTAAAACAAAGAAAAAGTCAAAGTCAAAAGGCAGCAAAGACTCTACAGCGTCTGAACCTGCCGCAGTGGAGCCGATTTCGATAGAATCGGCTTCAAATGCTCATACAACGCTTCCGGAACCCGAGACACCTTTCATTATAGATGAGTCTGTTTCATTGCCATTGCCAATGAACAACAACAGAAGCAATGCCCAATATTCAAGTAGTCTTCCAGTGGAGAAGAGTGTTTTCCTCAGTCAATTCCCCGCTGGAATCGAAGAGTACTATCGCAAAAAGGCGGAAGACTATGATCCCAAGCTGCGTCAAGCTATGCATAACAATGACTTGACTACGGACACCGCACCGTCAGATTGTCCCAGCGATACTTCCCCGCCAAAGCGCGCCAAGGTTGACGACACTGATTACGACGTTATAGAAACAGCGAGGAGATTGGGCTATCTGGGACAATGGGGGACAGTAATGGATACGCCTATTGAAATTGGTCCTCGTGTCGTGAGTCTTCGCGAAACTCTTAATGCCTTCGACAGCCATGGACAGCGTAAGACTAGTGATAGCGAGGATAGCCTTAGCACGCTTGGAGCCTTAGATGAGTCCAACGCTGATCAGCTACACAAAGCACATAAAGAGTCTCAAGATTTTGGAGGAGAGTCCTTAACATCGAACGATCCATTCCACAAGCAGATGGCCGAAGTTGATACTGCAATGCAGAAGAAGCGCAAAACACGAGAATTGGCTTTGCCATCTCAAAGCAGAGTCAATTCGGAACGGTATCCAAACCAAGAAGAGGTCCTCTCACAGTTGACCCCAGAAGCACAAAAGATCTTCCACGACCTTCAGTCAAATCCCACAATGGTCCCTTCAGCACAGGCCTCAATGCCAGTCACACCAACTAATCTACAACATTCCACAAGCCAAGTCCTTTCACCTCAGCAAATGGCTGTCCACGAGCAACTCAATACCTCGGATGGTCACCAAACAGCTGCACAGCATATCCTAGAACATGGCCAGGACCCAGAGAGCATGGCCACTAAAGTGAAGACCCTCAGCTCGCAGGAGCGTCGAGAACTCGCAATGCTAGAAGCACAATTTGCCGGAGCAAGTCTGCCTCTAAGGAAAGTTAACGAGTCTCTTACGAAATCACCGTCTAAAGAGCACATTCATAAGATCGCCGAGGAGACGAGCAAGCTCACCGAGAGATCAAGGGGGATTTTGATCAACATGGTCGCACAGGGCCCCAGTCCTCCTGCTTCACCAATCAAGCAGCTATCGCCGACCTTTTCTCAACAACAGTCGCTGCCGAGTACAGAAAACCTCCCACCGCCACCACCACGTCCAGCGCATAAGAAGTTACCTTCCTACTCTGAAGTCGCTACGTCCCCGCCGAAGGGATCCGTACGACTACAATCATCACTCCGGCGATCAGCACAGTTACCATCACTGCAGCCAGGAGATACGGTAGAGGTCACACAGCTGGGCATGGACACGCTCACATCGGGAATGACAAGAGAAGGACCACTGCAGAGACCGTTTCGCGCTGGATCCGAGGGGCCGTATAGGGAAGAGTTGGGAAGGAAGGGCAGGGGTAGAAGGAGAACACAGGAGGGACCGGAGAGACCGTTTATCGAGAGGCGGGATCAGGAGGGTTGGAGTATGGCGGCGCGTCAGTTGGCTCACAACAACGATGTCGATCCGTGGGGGGTGCCGAGGGGGGAGAAGGCGTGGGGAAGTGGGAGTAGTCGATAGAGGTGTTGAGGGGGTGCTGGGTGTGAAGGGTTATCAGATTGGACATTTCGAAGGGGGATATTGGAGATGCATCTTGTAATTTCAACGGAGGAAAAGCGAGGGAAGAGTCAATACAGCCCATCCCTACTATGCCTTGAGATCCCACGAGTTCCGAGCCATGATTGATTACTTCCCTCGCCCCCGAACCTATCCTCTATGCTCAAAGCGTTAACCATACACAAAGTCTCGCAAAGCGCCGTTCGTCCTTTCATTTACCATAATGTCCCGGTCCAATCCAGTCAAGTCCATTAACCCCCCATCCATCACGGAATACTACCAGCAGTCCGAAGTAGGAAAGCAACTATCGGTCCGTAGTCAAAGAACCAGAGCACAGCAAAGCCCATATCGTTTGTAACACATCAAGAGAAGCATAAGCAAAACAATCCATGCCCGGAAGAAGCATTTCTAGAATATCGTCCCATACGCCTCATCCACCGGCAAAGGTTTCCTCGGACTGCTCGGCGCACCATTTGCATCGGCGGCAGGCTTGCGATGTCTACACCCCACGTTAGCCTCTCCCTAAATACCCCAGTTTCTGATCAACGATATGCATACCTGAATGTAAACCCGACAAACAAGCCCTTGCCCATTTGCTCATCCCTATCCGCCATATTCTCCAGTGCTTGCTGCTTATCGTGCACCTCCTTGTACTTGGCCATATCCGCCTCACTGCTGAAATCGTCGAAATAGCCCGCGTCCGTCTCGCCATCGAGTTCCGGCACAAACGGCGCTCTCTGTTCCCTAAGCCTCGCCCAGTCCACTTCGGCGAAATACACATGTTTGTAAATCTCGTTGATGCTTTTGAAGCGTTTAGATTTTCCAGCGACGCAGCGTGTGATGAGGTCCCAGGTTCGTGGGGATAAGAAGTAATTTGGGTCTTCGAACCTGGGTTTCTTGAGAACTTTCTCCCAGCGCCGAAGGTTCTGCCATGTTTCGTCGACGGTGGAGCCGGCGAAGGGGGGGTAACCGGAAAGGGCTTCGAAGAGCATGCAGCCGAGGGACCAGTAGTCGACTGTAAAGTCATATTCCTCTCCTTTCAGCACTTCAGGGGCCATATAGTCAGGGGATCCAACAATGGACTTCGCGTAATTGACTTCGCGGTCACGCAAGGTCCGGTAGCCTTCGCGACGCTCGGCGACGGAGCGTTGGTCTATGGGCGTGCCGAATGGAACGGAGATATTGCCAACTTCTTCAAGTTTGATACGCATAGATTCGAGTTTGATGGGTGAGAGCATGCCGGCTGCAAGGCCGAAGTCTGTTAGTTTCACGTGACCGGTAGAGTCGATTAGAAAGTTTTCGGGCTTAAGGTCGCGGTGGATGTAGCCTAGTTGGTGGAGAGCGTCTATGCAGCAGAACATTTCAGCGATGTAGAAGCGGGAGTGGCGGTTGTGGAGGACGCCGGTATTGTTGAGTAGGGTACGGAAGTCGCCCCCTGGAACATATTCCTGGGAGATGTCAGCTTGCTCTTGAGCCTATGGAGATCTTGCGTACCATTGCCAGGTAGATGCTCTTTTCGTCTTGAAAAGCGTAAAGAAGCCTCACCAACCACTCGCTCTTAGCAGCAGTTAAGATATCTCTCTCTGTCAAAATGTGCCTGACCTCGTCCAATTTAAAAAGCAGCTTCTTGCTCATCACTTTCAACGCACAAACCTCCCTTGTATCTTTCTTTGATGCCAAGTAGACTTGTCCATACCCACCCTGCCCCACTTGTGTGAGAATCTGGAAATCACCATGGCGAAGTCTTGTACGGCGTTTGCGTAGATTTGCCCGTTCTTTACCGAGATACTTCTGTCGTGCTGCATTATAATCTTCTTGTGAAGTGGTTGGTGGAGCAGGAAATTCGGATTCAAAGGCAGCTGTGCGGTTCTGTCGATTATGGACATAACTGAGGAGATCGAAGTAGTGGTCAAGGAAATCTGACCTCGTTAGCGCTGTTGTACAGATGCTCTATTGAAGACGTACAGAGCTGAGTGACATTAGCAAGACGTTTTACTTTTGGCAACTGCAATTTCTCCAGTTCTTCAGGAGTCAAGCCTCGCTGTGGATTATATCGACCCTTTCCAGCAGTCTCCTCCCTCGATTGGTATAGCTCCTGACGGGAAACAGCAGCTTGGTTAGGTGTACCGGGCTTGCCCAGCCGAATGCCCGGTGGTGTGTTTTCCTGATTAGACTTCCTAACAGGACTTCCAGGGCCTGGTATATGTTCTTGATGGACAATACTTTCATCTAACGTCTCGTCAACAGTTTGTCTAGCGCCCTTATTCGGCGAATGTGGGCTCAACTGTTGTCTTCCGATCTTCGTTGGACTGGTTGGCGTAAGTTTCATTGCATTGTCAAATACATTCGGCAGGTCATTGGCCCCTGGTGGTAATTGTTTCTTGCTTGGGCTTCCTTGCGGTGTGTTGTACGGCGATGTGAAGCCTGCTGACGTAGGTGTTGTGGGCGCATCGTATAGCTCGTTACCGGAACGTGTATGCAATAATGGTGGTGGCATTGGAAGTGAAAAATCTAGCTTTTTGGCTCCTGTTGAAGGCGAAAATGGGCCGTTAGCTGCCATGACTGTTGTGTTATGTTGCGTGGAGTTGCTTTTGGCAGTGGAACTTGTCAAGGTGTGGTCAAGAACTCGCTGGATCCTACACTGCTATCCCAGCGCAGCTGGTAAGGAAGAAACGGATGCCAGAGTTTTTGGTGAATTTTCACCTATTCCTCTCCGAAATTTCTGCTCAAGTGCATGCACTGAAAGCTGGGGTGAGTGCTGATGTGGAGGAGACAGTGGATGGTGGTTTGTATGTTTATTGCCGTAAGCGTTGGCTATGCGACGAGTCACGTGCCGTGTTTTAAGTTGAATATAGAACTAGGGCGTCCAGGGGTTTCTTTCCAAACATCCTTCATCAACTACTTTATCCATCTCTCAACGGATGAGTACCCAAATTAGACCCGAATGACAGTGAACAGAAGCTCACCTGCTACCGCAAAGCTGAGAACACCTCTCTGAAAGGACTTGGTGTCCCAATACGAAGTAGGAGCTCTTAACCAGTGACAGCTGGCAGTTTTGCCAATTCCTTCCGATTTGACGATACTCTATGTGTCACCCAAGTCTCTGATGGTGAATCTTGATATGCGGAAGCGCAATCTCTACTGATCGAAAGAACTAATTGTCAACCTGGAGATGCCGACTTGTAGCGCCCTTGCCAACCCAAGCGATTTGGATGAACAAGCAAGATAGCCCTCTGTTCGAATGCCTACAAAGTCATCACAGCCTTCACGTCATTTAAAAGGCAAGAGAGCATTCAACACGGGTTACCTCGTGCCCACGCCCCTACGTTCCTTGTTGTATCCAGTCGCCAAGAACGTTCTTGTAGAGAGAAATGTAGAACGATGGTAGAGTTTGCTGTAAAATTCACCTCATCAACCACTAATTGGGATGAGATCAAGTCGCACCAACTATCAGCATGGGACGGGCAGTATGTTAGAATTGAGAACGACGTTCGGCACTCGCCAGTATCTGTATTGTCTTCACTATGTCCCTGTGGTTGCTCAATAGAGTTTCTATGCTGAGAAATTGCATTTTCTATCGTTGAATCTCATTGCTTCAATATATCAAGCTACCTTATGTGCAGATACTGTCTCTATCCTTTGGAAGTCTAGCCTAATCGAAACGTCTAATCCAGAAAATCCGAAATAGCCTCAACCTAACTGTTGGCGCGTCATGTCTCAAATTCGTCGCGCCGAAGCTGTCTTCTCTCTATCCCCTACCCTCCTGCCAGATCACAATACTGCAGGTCTTCAACTCGTTACAGTTCTCGACGGTGCCAGAGGTTAGCGATAGCTATCATACAAGGGGGCCATGTTCTACAGTCATGAGAGTGCGCAGTATCATCATTCCTTGCTACAGAAGACAATCTCCAGCTGACCGCTGCACTATCCAGTCCTGACCTCTCGCGAGGGAGGAGTGGCCACAGTATGGTAGGAATTAATGGTCTCACGTATCTGCGAAGCTGTTTCGCAAGCTTACCTTCAAAGGCTCGTCGCGACCCTCGGATCCAAGTCCAACTTGAAGAAGGTCAATCGTAAGGCGATCCTAGACGTCGATGTCCCTAAGACGTGCGAGATCATCATCACTCCCGAAGCACCTATGGCCTTAAGGTTACAAAGCAATCTCCTGTACGCCTGTCAATGCCTACTTGGACTTTTATGTATGCTTACTTTTGATGAATCGCGCTAGGTATGGCGTCTCTCGCGTCTACTTCCAGCAGTGTGGGTATGTTCTGTCGGATGCACAGACGGCCCAAAGCAACATAAGAGCGCTTCTCAAGGTCGTGCGCACTGCGGAACTCGACCCTGATGCTGGAAAAGCGCGGTATATTAAGTGCCCGTGTTATTTTGTTCGGACGACTAATCATGCCGTCTAGTCCTGATCAATTGGTCCTGGAAGACGACCCAGCTTTTCTCCCAGATTTCCCCGGTCTTGACATTGACTTGTCAGCTCTTGACATATCTACTGATGGATCATCTTGTCGTTCCAGCATCTTGTCGCCGCATTCTCTACGTTCAAGCCTCTCAAGCAACGCGGACGGCGACGGATCAATGCTTGGCCTTATTATACCTACTTCTGATACTGGAGGTGCTGGAGATATTGGTGGATTTGACCTTCCAGGTGATGACCACGCTTCGGTTCGGCCTAGCTCTAGGCTTCGAAGTCTCCTTGAGGATGAAGAAGAGGGTTTTAATCTGGATCCTGGTTTTACTATCGACACAGATGGCAATGTTGTTCTCACTGGGCAAGACCAGCCACCGGCAGCAGTCGGAGTGAGAATCGGTAGTGAATCTGCAGCAAGTGCTCGTGTTAGACAAGAGTTTGAGGAGGGCCGGCAAGCGGTAGAGCTCGACGTAGGTGGCACACCGTCTATTAGTGAGAACATACTGATATTATCAAGTTCGCTAGGGCCATGAACCTTGATCTGGACCTACCACGACTCGATGACGATGGGATTCTCCTCCCAGAAGCTGAAGCTTTTCCTGAGATGATGCCTCAAGTTCCGGCTGAAACGGGTTTTCTAAGGTCTTCATCGGCTGTTCCTGACGAGGAAGAACCATCTGAGTCTGCTGAAGCTCCTCAACGTCGCAAGCCTCGCGAACCCAGAGAGTTGACAACAGACATGATGCAAGAACTCCGCAACGCGGACCTAGCGCAGTGGAACAATAACTATGTTACGAACATGACCAGTGCAGGTCATAGCAAGTCACAGCACAAGGCCCCAGCGTTGTCGAAGAAAAATGCTGCATTCTGGGTCGTTGGTGCTGGCATTGGTGGCGTAGGTTCCGGAATTGGCAGCTCTAAGCTCACAAGTCCTCTTGATATGTTTGCCGGCGACCGATTGATGCAGGCTCTGACTGGAACTGAAGCGCCCATGGGTGGAAAGAAGCGATCTCGTGAGGAAGAAGATGACCATGGATCCGACAGTGAAGAACGGCGAGTACGCATGAGGGAGGGCGATGGCGCGCAGATTGGCCGTGGTCAGGAGATTATACTGGATGATGATGATGCAATGGGTATGATGGGTAGTGAGGTAAGGTCATTTGATGTGTTTCTCACAAGCGGTAGCTCATTTCCTAGTAGGGTATCGAAGTTGGCCGTCACGCTCTGCCAGCGCTCGAAGATCAGTCATCTCAGTTCCCATGGAACATGAGTGCTTCGGGAGCTGGCTCACGTCAAGGCTCTACTGCACGCGGTCGTGGCTTTGCAGGCAGTGTCGGCGGCTTTCGATCCAGCGTTGGAGGTCCAGGCTCCCTTCCGGGCACAGCTGTAATGCCTGGTTCGCTCGATCGACGCGCCAGTCGAATAACCAGCGCCAGTCCATTAATTGGCCGTGGACTTCAGCGTTTGAGCAGTCTCGAACTTCCTCAACATGACGATGATGATGATTTCTTAGGCGGTCCCACAGTCTCGAGTTCGTACGCGGCCGATGACTTTCAGCTTTACGGTCCTGCTGCTGGAGTTGACACTCAGACAGCAGCAGAGTCTCAATGGATGAAAGCAACATTGGATCGAGAGAGCAGCAATTTCCTGGACTTTGTAAAAGACAAGGTAGCTGCCAAGCTACCCATTTTGCCCGAAGCAGAAGATGAGCTCTCGGGCGGTTCTCGTCCAAGGCCAGTGGTGTTCTTCGAGGAATTATTGCCTCCGGTACAGCACACTAAGATTGTCGCAGCTCAGGCTTTCCACCACGTACTTGCATTGGCCACCAGGGGCTTGATCAACGTCCAGCAAGAACAAGTGATTTACGGGCCAATCCAGTTAGGTCTTCCCGGGGGTGCGTGAAAGGGAAGGATTTGATGTTTCATTTGCTTCACACTTACCATCTGCTGCACTTGCTCATATTCTCAAATGTCTCAAATTTTGCTGTATTCCGCTTCGATATTGCTCGGCCAGATTTCCCTTCTTAAGACCGGCGTACTATTTCCGGCATCGCTATCAAGTATGTGAAGGGCGTACTGGTTCACTTTGTCCTCTCTTGCTACCTTAGAACAACAATAACTTCATTCCTTCACATTGCTCCTCCAATTGAATTACTGGGTTACCTACTACGGTCTTCATCACACGTGAGAATGATGTCATAAAGCTTCGAGTTCGGAGACCGGCTTTAACGTTTTGTTCAAGCGTTACCCAAGTGTCACACTGTTTGCGGGGTACTATTGGTGGCTCTGTTGACAAACATACAATGCCTCATGAGATGGTCATAAACAAAGCTGAGTATTGTTATTGTTATCGCATTATTATCGTTCCTACGTAGTTTTCCGTTCTCAATCCCCGACCAAAATGCCTGGTGTGCAAGAGCATCCCGATAAACCACAAGGCGGCCGCAAATATGGCGCTTTTCAAAAGGTGGAGTCACAGCTGTATAGAAAAAGAAGCAACGGAATGCTAACTCCGGTGTCAGGATATTTACATGGACGGTCTAAAGAAGAACAAATTGCCAACAGTCACTACAGACCCGAACAAGCTCGAGGAGCAGGCAAAGCATCATCTGGGTGCGAGGAGCTACAATTACGTTGCTGGTGGAGCAGGTGAGAGGGCTACAATGGATGCTAATCGATTGGCATTCAGGCAATGGAAGGTAAACTTATCATGAGTCGTACTGTCAATAGCTAAATGGGGCAGGTGATCCCTCGTATGCTTCGTCAAACCACGCACCGTGACCTCACCGTAGAGCTCTTCGGCGACAAATTCGAATCACCTATCCTGATCGCTCCCGTTGGGGTGCAAAGCATTTTCCACCAGGATAAAGAGACCGGCGTTGCTGAAGTCGCCGCGGAAATTGGAGTGCCCTACATCCTCAGCACTGCTGCCAGCAGTACCATTGAAGACGTTGCAAAAGCCAGCGGAGATGGAGCAAGGTGGTTTCAGCTATACTGGCCACAAGACGACGACCTTACGGTTTCTGTTCGTTTCCCCCCATTCACTCAATGTCTCCATCTACGAATGAGTCCGCTTACATTCTCTAACACGCACCCCCAGCTCCTCCGCCGCGCCAAATCCAACGGCTACAAAGTCCTAGTCGTCACTCTCGACACCTGGACCCTCGCTTGGCGCCCCGCCGACCTCGACAACGCCTACGTCCCCTTCGCCTCAGGCATCGGCGATCAAACAGGCTTCAGCGATCCAGTCTTTCGCAAACGCTTCACCGAAAAACACAACATCGAAATCGAAGATGACATCTTCCTTGCCAGCCAAGAATGGGAAGCCGACGTCTTCTCCGGCGCTGCGCATACCTGGGACCAATTGGAGCTGCTGAAACGGGAGTGGGATGGCCCGATTGTGTTAAAGGGCATCCAGCATGTCGAGGATGCTAAGATGGCAGTTGAGGCGGGCGTGCAGGGGATTGTGGTTAGTAATCATGGGGGCCGGCAGCTGGATGGCGGAATTGGCAGTTTGGAGGTGTTGCCAGAGATTGTGGAGGCCGTGGGGGAGCAGATTACGGTGCTTTTTGATAGTGGTATACGGACGGGCGTTGACGTTATCAAAGCGTTGTGTCTGGGTGCGAGAGGTGTGCTGGTCGGCAGGTACGTGCCTCATCACCTTACCGTCCACCTACTCTAGTACTTACTGACGGCCCTCTCTCAAAGACCCTGGGTCTACGGCCTCGCTGTCGGCGGAAAGCTAGGCGCAAAGGATGCGCTGAGAGGGCTCTTGGCTGTAAGTACCCTTTCTCCTTCCCGACTCACACCATCTCACCACACCATTCAACCAAGCTGATTTTTTCTTATCGCAGGATCTAGATCAGAGCATGGGCCTAGCGGGCATACGCACGATAGCAGATTGCAACCGCAGCATGATCAGGAGAGTGCAGTACGGGGGGGATGTCAAGTCGAGTAATTAGGTGCAAGCAGAAGGGGTGAAGGGGGAAATGGAGAAGGGAGGGGTGGCCTGTAATGGGGATACTGGCCTCTTACTTGCTCTATTGCACATACTTTCTAATAGCTTCATCCCTCAAATCACAAAACAAGATCCTCACCTTCCCTCTTATGCCTTCTTCCCCTCACCTCGTCCCAAATCTCGAAACGCTCCACTCGACTCCACCAGTCTTTCACACACGAGTAAAACATTGCAGTCCACCAGCTACCCCAACGCCGCTCGGAATTCCCTCCGCAATTAGGCAACAGACCTACTACCGTTGCAGGCATGCATGCACGCACATTACAGCTCTTCCCACGCTCATATCTCTCCACTATTGTCCCCGTCGGTTTTCTTGTTGCCCAGCCCTTCCGTTCCGCCCGATTTCTACTCTTTCCTTTCCTTCCCCCCCTCACCTTCCCATTTGTAACCCTTCCCTTTCGCTTCGCCCACTACATCCTCCAATCCCCCCCTCCAATTCTACATCCCCTCGTATGCAACATATCCACTAAGTACTAGCAATCTGTTTGAGATGGGAGATGGGAACTGGTATTGAGGTGGTAGGGGTGTAGTGGAGCGGGAGGGGTGAGGGTGGTGTTTAGAGCACGTGGGGTGTGGGTGGGGATGCGAAAGTGGGGAGAAAGGGGGTGGAGAAGGCTGGTGAGGTGGGGTGGGGGATGTTGGGTTATTGGGTTTCTGGGGCAAGAGGACTGGGGTGGGGAGGTGGGGTAGGTGGTGTGAAGTATTGGATAATGCGAGGGTAAGGGTAGATGATGGCAGAATGCACATTGCTAGAATCTTAACGCCCATAGTCCTCTGGAAATGGAGGGGGGGGTTCCTATCAAACGCGCAGAAATAGAGCCGGGCGAAGCGGGACGGTAGTATGAGTCAACTCGCAATACATCAGAGAAGGTGGGGAAGAGGGGGGGGATTGGGATGGCTGGGGTGATGGATACAGGGGAAAGGGTGTGGGGGAGTGCTGATAGAGAACGTTGAATGCTCTCGAATCGGTATTTAATTTACAGCCAGCAGTAAGCGGTCCTCACCAGATTCTACCACTAAATTTAAGTGACGACCGCTTACTGCTAGCTGCAAATTAAATACCGACTAGAGAGTACCCAGACAGCGAAATTCTCTTCGAAAGCTTTCACGAAGATGGGCTGATTTGAATAGTTTCAAACACCGAGAAAAGCTTTGTCTGTTCGTTGATCTGAAATGAAGATCTCAATTTATGGTCCGAGCGGCCTGAACGAGTCTCGTCTGTAGCCCCCTTCGGAAAGACCCACACGTTAGAGACTGAGATATTGCATGATGATCCAATTCCCGTTTTTTGAATCTCTAGCGACATCCATTAGGTCTGAGGCGCTGACGCTTTGGAAGAGAGCGGATCGAGCTATTCTTACAGATAGCCCTGTATTTAAGTTTTTCTTGCGGCTTGGGTTTCGGTTTGTCCAAGCTGAGCGTTGAGATCTTGATGTGATTATCTGTATACTGGTCGTTGCTTGTGGACCTAGATGCCGGGGCGTGGGAATGGTAGATGCAATGCCAGGGTTACTTGTGTCCGGTTTATCAGGTCTTGACGTTCTGGTGTAGTGAGTTGTGGCTATCATACTTAAAGTCGCCCATGCCCTTGTTGCTCCGATAACCTCAGCAATAGCTTTGAGTGATCTCCCGCCAGCTTTCAGCCTTCGTGCTCTTTCCCCTCATCATCCCGTCCTGATCACTCTGGACGTCTCTTTCCCCAATTACCCCTTACTATCTCCGCCTCCGCTCTACTCACTGTGCTCTATAACCTCTGCGCTATCTCCGTCTGCGTTCCCAACCCATCACCTCCTCCCCTCCCTCCCCCTCCCCACTCCGGCACCATCAGTAACAACCTCCTCCCCCAAAACCTTACTCGCCGCCATAAACAGCCCGCCCCACCACCCCCCAAGCCCCCTTACATACTCCGCCTGCACAGCCGTCATACCCAACAAATTCTCCGTATCGGCCAAATGCGCGTTCAGCTGCGCGAGTTGCGCATGCAGGTGCGTGTATTGCCTGTTGCGGTTCGTCTGGGACTGGGAGAGGGATCGCGGTTGCTGGGTTGGGTTGGACTGGCGGGATGAGGAGAGGGAGCGGGTGGTGGGGGTTTGGGTGGGGAAGGAGGCGGTGTTGATGGAGGCAGGCATGGTCGGGGTTGTTCTTGTTGTTGTTGTTGTAGGGGAAAGTTGGGGGGACGGGTGGTGGTGTTTGACGGAGGTAGGACGTGATTGTTTGAAGGGAAAAAACAGCTAGGTTGTCAGTTGTGGATGGTGGGGCTTCATTATTTGTTTACGCGATTGAGGTCACGTGCCCCACAAGATAGCACTAAACGGCCAGACGTCAACAGGTGACATGCAACGGTGAAAGTCGGTAGATCTGTTAGGATAAAAGACGGGCTAAACTACACAAATGGCTTTTCGAGTTAAGACAAAGACGGCCTTGCTCCAGCGCTGTATTTCCTAGAAGGTAATGTTTCTCATCGCTTCAAGCACTGGCCAAGCTAACACACTGAAATACAGCAACGAACTGCCACAATAAATGAGGAAAACTTTGCTTTTTTCTCTTCCTCTCTGCTCACTGGGTAATGTGGTCGAAACACCGAAGAAACAACAAAGACGCCCCAACGCTGACTTCCAATGCAGTATTATATTAAAGCACGCCATGACTGGACATGGATACGACACAAAGGTAATGTGTATATGTACGGAAACGAATGAATTTGGCTTATGCAAATGATGTATGCTTTGTGAATTTCCATCCTCAGACCTCTATCCGTCATTAAAGCGCAGAACATCTGCTTTATTTCCTGACCCGTCAAGCTCGTCCATTACTGAGAGATGTAGAGTGGAGGGATTCGTGTATTCGATTTTATGAAGCGTGGTCGGCGCCAAGGTATCATGTAGTAGCAATCCTTATCAAGTCAAAGCCGAAGGGATGACGAAGGCCATTGCGAATGGAGATGACCGTTTGGGATGGTGAAAGGTAGGCGTGGTATGTGGTGAAAGCTTCTCAATCACCGAACGCCAATCGCTGCCCGTGGTACGCCCAACGCCTGTTGTCGAGGGCCAAGGCTGCTTTGGCTACTGTGCGCAGAGTTCTCCGAATCTAATTGAGCACTAGCTCCGCTATCGCCACTCCCCGCGCTAGCGCTCGCACTACCGGTCAGACTGCGTACATTTTTTTGTGCGGGACCTTTGAGTGGGTAAAGGTTGCTCACCCCAGCGTGTTGCTCGACTTGTTGTGGTGCCACCGCGTTGCCCTGCCCAGGAGGGTGTCGTGGTACAGGCTGACGCATACCCGGAGGTGATGGTCCGCCATGCGGCAACATCCCTGGCGCCGCCATGTACCCATCATGCGGAGGTGACGGTCTTCCATTTACTCTTCCTCCAGGACTGAATGGATTGCCAGGTGACTGACTTGTCCGCCGAGAAGCTGGCGGCACTGGGTACGCGCCATTCATCCCAGCGGTGGTGCCGGCACCCTGTAATTCGCTCAAACGCGCTGCTGTCAGTGAGTTTGCTCTTGAGTCATCTGCAATCGCCTTTCTATCAACTATCCCATATCGATTCGAAGAGTAACCCATCATAGGGTTGTCCATTAAGGGGTCTTGCAACGTCGGCACATTCGCTACCATCTGCGCAGATACTCTATTTCGATTTATACCAGGTCTGGGACCATAGCTGTGACTGTTGCGCGCTCCTCCTTTCCCCACGTGCCCTCCTTCAGGATCTTTGCGCATTTGGCTAAGGCTAGGGGTTTTCCGATTCCTGCGAGATGTAACGCTCATCATGTCAAGATTTTCGGGGTCAATATTTGGTGGTGGTCCCCGTGCTGCCATAGGATCGAAGAAATCATCGTCATCGTCCTCGTCTTGGTCATAACCCCCACGGTGTGATGGAGGTGGCCTCCTGCCTCCTCGGCGCATGTTATACTCTTGTTCTCGTAGTTGCAACTCCCGTTGCCTTAAATGGAGCTCCCGTTCACGTATTGCCAAATCCGACGGGCCAGACCCTGTGCCATTAACCATGTCATTGTACCCAGGAGCTACACCGCCTTCTGGTATAGCATCGTCGTACATCATGAGATGGCTGAATTCCTCGAGATCGTTACCTTCCAAGGAAGGCCTTCTGGAGAGCTGGTTTGGTGGCGGTCCCCGTGGATTGTAGCCACTGGACTGTCTCGGAGGATAGCCATTCATGGGTCCCGGACCCCCTCTCATTGGCGGTCCCATCGAAGGCCTTCTTCCTCCCCGTATGCCGTGCATTCCGTTTCCGTTCGTCCCATTTCCGTTCATCAAGCCATTCATTGGAGGTCGGTGAGGAGGAGCAGATGATAATCGTGGCGGGGGGGGTGGTCCAGATGCCACATGAGGTGATACCGGTGGCGCTACTGGTCGTTGCTGGTTGACAACGTTGCAATGGTGGAGAAGGGCGTATAACGTTTCAATTCGAGGTACTCGGATTCCTGTCTCTTGAGCGAGTTTTATGGGCGAACCGAGGTAAGTCTCGACCTCCATTGGCCTTTTAGCGGTATAATCCTGATACATGATGCTATTTGTCTCCGAGGGTCTGATCATGCTCTGGATGGTCTTTTCCTTGAAATTGGCATCAAAGCTACAGCCTTGGGAATCAGCAACTGCAAGAAGCTCATCTATTACGTCGTTTATCATTGGCCGAACTCCAACTTTCTCAAGTAGCTCTGCGTGTGTGGGTATTTCGAATAAAACGCTGGTAGGATGGAATGCAATAGGCCTAGAATCTGTTAACGTAGGTCTTCGGCTTGAACTCAGGATTGCGACATACCCAATCGTACGCTCGTATTGTTGTTGCCTGATGTTTGCGGACACCTTGCAGTCAACCTGACCGGTGCTCAAAGTCATGGCCAGTGCCTCTGCCATGTCGTTCTGGATAGCCACCGGAATGGTTGTGTTCTTGTTTGCCGGACCGACCCATATATCTGTAGCCCCAAGATGCTCGAATTCACTTGCTCCTAGTTGCGTGATCTCAGCTCCAGAAACTAGTGACAATACCACGTTTGTGGGGAACCTCTGTTCGAGGTGCGCCTCAATTCCGAGTGTATGGGTGGTATTCACCAGAATACAAGTATGTTGGGGGGTGACGACGGATTCGATGATGGCAGCAAGATCATAAACATCAGGCAGAGCCTTAACACAAAGAAGAACGTAGTCGAAAGCTTTTCTGCCTGCGGCGTCTTCTGGACTTCTCACAACTAAACGAATCTGTCAGCCTTGACTCCATGGTCTGGATCATGCACGTTTGCAACGTACCATGTCGTGGTTTGAAACGTTCATTGCCGAAGAGTTTGGATCTGAACGGAGCATTAGATTTCTTCTTAGATGGCAGATCAACTTTTACTCACTTGAATGATATCCCATACTGTGAAACCGCGTCAAAGCCTGACTTCCAGACAAGAGTGACGTCGCAGGCATTTGTGGCCTGCAGCCTCCATGACAGAAATGCTGAAACCGCATTACCGCCAACTACACAATGTTTGTTTCTCAGCTTTGGTGCCATTATGGGGGAGGTCCGGGAGGGGCCACGTGGAATGGTTTCGAACGAGAGTAGATGGATTTGTGCTAGACAAAGGAAGTGAAGCAAGTGCGAGTGTTGTAGACTTACCTGACAGAATTCGCAGTCGGGGTGGAGAAGGAGCCATCGTCCGGCTATGTATGTATCGTCCAACAGCGGCAGCAGAGAACAAATAGACCAGGCTAACCAATTGATGCCGGTGCGAGTGAACGAGAGATTTGTGTATTGCGCAGATTATCCAGCTCGTGACCAGGTAACGACCAACATCCAGCGAAATTGCGCCCGGACAACGGCAATTGGAGCGGAATCAAGCAGGATTCGTGTTCAGATAAGGACGGTGAGGAAATGGACTTGATGTGTACGTTTCTTTGGGTTCAAGGAGTGGATGCTGGCTGTCCCAGGCTTACGACGGTATCGGTTGATTTCTCGAAATAATTCAACGGCAGTCGGATTGCGCGCCAATCTCAATTCGGTAGTCGCACCTCCAGAGCTACACAGCCGCCTCGGAGTACAATATACACTGCAGTGAGGAACTCAGGAAGGATGTTGCCGGATATCGCGAAAGTAAAGCGAGTGAAATGCGATGGGGCCAAGACTATGTTGATGGGGAACTGGAGATGGTGAGTGAAGTTGCAGTTCGGCGGGCTGGTATACTACTTTCGACTGAATGGAAGGTTCGGATAGAGCTTGGACCTTAAGGTACGTCTGGAACGAAAAGGATTGGTGCACGACAGCACGAGTAATTTTGGTAAGACGCTAACGACAGATGGATACTAGCGCCACGCAGGGAAGCTAGGAGGATGTGACCGTTCTACCTGACGCTTCAATCGACGACAACGAGCATTATTCCCTTACGGATGTACTTGGACCCGGCCTGTACGAGTGCTGCCGCATGTTGCAGGCTGTGCCACGAAGATAACGGACGCTGCATCTAATCCTATGGGTCGCTAAATTCAGGGGGACAGCAGCAGTACCTCAGACCTGTCTTTTTGCCAGGGCGAATAGGATTAAACTCGTACAACCCATGCACATGCCGGCATTCTTAGTCTTTGCCATTGGCCGTTGAAAAGGACGCCCGCAGGGTCCTGTCATTCCACCGGTAACGACAAATGACACTCGAACCCACTTTTGGCCGCGCAACAAGAAACAGGCAGTTATTCGCAGAGGATCGAAATAAGGAAAGGGGTACCAGGCTACCAAGCACCCTACCAACTCGGATGAAATTCCGACGATAGCCCTACTGTGTGCATACGGGGCATTATTAAGACAACAGCGCCAGCTATGTATTTTTACCTGGGGTCAATACCCGTAGCGGCCGACTAATACATGTATTGATTGTTCGTATGTTTTTCACACGCCATTAGTTTCTCTAATTGCTCTATTATTAAGGTATTATTGCATCCATAGGGTATTGCCGCCATTTGCATTTGGCCTCAATGGGTTTCTACAAATATCCCTTGGGATCGCCATGATTGACGCTCTTCTGAGGCTCTGATCTTTCCGACCAGATCAGCATACTACATACTACCGTCAGCTACCATCAAAATTGCGAACCTTGTCGCGACTCTTCGGCGGAACCGGAGATGGAGATCGTTTCTCACCCTTGTCGTCTATTTTAAGGCGCAATATATTTTCTGGCACAAAATTGCAATGACATCATTTGTTCCAATGAAACAAAAGCTGCTATGTTGGTGTGAAAGCATTATTACCGAGAACTGCTGAAGAGCAAACAAATGCTCATCTCGATTTTCGAAGCACGGAAATAACAATACCGCCGTACCGTATCAAAGACGAACTATGCCCAAAACAAATCTCGCTTACTTAAGATTGTTCAATGGTTCACCAGTTGGGCTAAGCTCCTGACGTCTTACTGTTCAGGGCACGGTACCTTGCAGTTTGTTGGCCGTCTTGGGAATTGGGAAGGTGGACATGGGAGATCGTCAAATCAACTCGACCCGGCGAATCTCCCTGGCTTTGGAAATCCTCACTACAAAATACACTCGTTGTCACTAGAATAGACGGTCTGTTTCCATGTGCAGGGTATAGCCACTGGCAGGCGACTACCCACTCTCACTTGAGTACATATCGCTAAAGGAGATTGAGGGCTTGGTCGAACAGTCACGCTGCTGCTCGCTAAGAACACAAGCGCCTACAGCAACAACGACTCATCCCCCAAGACATCGGGATTTCCTCAATTTAGACTCTGGGGAGACGAAGATCTTAGAAAGGTACGAATGGATGGACAACCAAAGCCAAGAGCATGTCCAGGCAGGGAAGAAGCCAAATTAAAGACGCGGCACGTGGTATAGCGTTCCCTATTGCAGGCTAGAAGCAGAAGATAGATATGCATCTTCGGACCCCCTAGCCTCTAGGGCCCTTCCGGTACGAACGGTCTGAGGAGGCTGACCTTGGCGAGAGAAGCACAGCTAAACGCAGCTGCCTTGGTAATTCCCAAACCCTTCGCCGAGTACGCGCTGCTCAACGTTGGGGTTTTCTGGCGCTTGAAAGCACTGATCTACTGGACATTCTGGAATCCAGGCTGCTCTGGCACGCAAAGGCTAGGGACATTTGTCCAGTAAAGTGTGAGCAGTCAAAGAATCAGGGCGACGGTCGTAGCTATTTTTGTCCTCCTTCTTGGCGTCCATCCTACCATGGACGATCTGCCGCTGCTTGGGAATCTTTTCGCCAGTAAATTGAGATGTTCTTCAGTTTTGACGAAACCTAGAAGCGTCACCAAAAGCAGCCCGCAGAATGATTGTGTCATGTGTCGTGTGTCATGTCAGAGCTGCAGAAAGCTACTTCGAAGTAGTTCTATGGATGCCGCAAGGTACTTGTGTCGACCAAGAATGATGAAGCCGGCGTACAATCATATGACGGCTAATGTTATTCGACAAGAACAAACCATTGACAGTAATCAAAGATCTAACGTGGTTTGCGTATCTCAGTCGAAGCTCTCGGTACTTAAGGAACGGTATTACCTTTAATAGGTGATTTTTCTTTACCAATTCTTTATTCATCATCTATTCAATCCATATCAATCATCCTCCTGCACCGCCGGTAATTCAACTTCAATTGCTTTCTCTCGCCAGCTCTACACTCATCTTTTCCATCATCGCTGTGGTTAGTCGGCGAAAAGGCGAAACAGTATTACACAAATCATCCTCGGCAGGGTTGAATTCATCCCCCAAACTTCCAAGTGGTATACTCAAACCCAGCCAGACGGTGCTGCAGAATTTTACCTTCTGTCTGAAAGAGTCCAATACATTCATCCAAGCGTCCACGTGGATTATCCACAAACCCAACCTCATATCGAATCTACCAAAAGCCATCATCCTCAATAACCCTCTCCACCTCGCATTCTCATAATAACCAACAAACCTATGCTTTCAGTTCTCCAACGCCAACGAGCCTATGCGATCATTGTTTGCCCATCTAGGCAAGGGCACCAGCATTAATTACTCTATGGACATTGATGCACTCCAATGGAAATTGAGACCAAAGGTATAACACAGCATACATCCCATCCTGTACCTCCGTACTACTGAACCTAACATATGCACAATACTTTGCCACTGATTCCTTTTTCTTTCTCCATTGGACCCTTCCCAGCTAGCTGTTCTTCGTAGCAAGCAAACCCAACCTATTATCCAGATCTCAACACGCCCCTCCTCGTGTAATAAGCTATTTTCTCATCAATACTTCCCCATCTGTCCCTGGTAACCAGTCAGTCTCCATCACTCATATAGACCCTTATCATAAAAGCCAATTCAACAACTAAATCTTCTCTCCCTCTTACAAAAACTAATCTCACCAATCCTACCAAAAACCCCGGAAATCTTTGTCTGCAAGACCCTAGACTCGTCCAGAGAAAAAAACTTCTTTGCTCATTCGCTTCCAATGCTACAGCGACAAACGCCATATGCTACAATGCCAAAACGCCACAAAGGCAGGCCAATAGGTGAGGCCTCCATTCATTTTTCCAACCATCCCAAAACGCCAGAAAAGTTTCTGCAACCAGCAGATTCCGATGCAAACGCATAATCGAGAGCTTGGTACCTAATCTCCACAATATTTCAAGCACACATCAAACCATCAATCTCCAACCCCAAAATCACTTTCCCAATCCTACCCTTCTAACGCATAAAACCCCACCTCACAGCCTCCTCAACCCCCTTCCCCCCCTCACCAGAAACGGACTCGGCATCTCATCCCTCTCCGGATCCCAAACAACCACCTCCCCTCTCCCCCCTCCCTCCATCTTGTCCCCGCCTCCCACCACTCTTCCCCCCGCCCTCGCCTGCTGCAACTCAACCAACGTCCTCCCACCTCCCCCGGCTACATTGCCCAAGAAATTCTTCTGCATAACCGCTTTGGCCATGTCGTTCTCCCCGCTCCCTGCCATCGTCGGTTTCGCCGGCGCTTTCCTTACTGGGGAGCCGGAAGATGTGACGTTTGTGGGCGAGGGGATGCGAGCTGGTCGCTGAGCGTGGTTGATTGCTGTGTTGGTAGAGAAGAGAGGCGGGTGCGACGTTAGGCGCTTTGTTGGAGCGGTGTTTTGGCGTGCGAGGCCGGGGCGGGACGGGGGGAGCTTGAAGGGATCTTGGGAGGATGAGGGGAGGCGGGTTGGGGAGGGGAGTTCAAGGAGGTGGTCGTCTTCTTCGTCATCCTCTAGGATTGACGGGTCTAGAGAAGAAGAATTCGAGGGGGAGCTTGTGAGCTTTGATGATTTCTGCTGCGCGGCGGCGGCGGCGAAGATGTTTTTGCTGTTGGGGATGCTGGAGGCGGCTGCGGCGGCGGTGCGGCGAGGGGAGAGCGAAAGAGAGGCAATGGATATGGGGGAGGGTTCGGACATTTGGACGTCCATGGGAGAGTCGTATTGAGTGCGGGCGCGGGAGAAAGGGGTGCGTGTTGACTTTCTCGGCTGGGGAATAGGATTTGAATTGGCTTTTGGCGATGAGGGGGAATCGAGGGAGAGGGAGCTGAGATCGGTGGAGGAAGGAAAGGAAGTAGAGGTGTTGGTGGCCACAGAGTCCTGGCTTTCCGGTGGAGGAGATGGTAGGGAATCCTTTGGTGCGTTGAGAGAGCGGAGATGGCGTAGGACATCTGCATCAACACGAGAGCGGACCTCGGATTCGAATTTCTTCCGAAGCTTTTCAGTCTCGGATTGAATTTGGCGGTCAATTTCCAATCGGGCTTTGACTTCCCATTCGCGGCGGACGCTGGACTCAACTTCGGCTCGCAGATTCTCGTATCTTGTGGTCAACTTTGCAAGTTTGGACTCAGCATCATGCGCCCGGCGTAGAGCTTGTTCTTCTTGTGTTTTTAGTAGCCTGGCAACTTCCACGACTTCCCTTTCTTTTCGCATAAGTCGCACCACTGGGAGGTTGAGTAATTGGGCTGTGTCAGGTCGTTCTAGAGGGTTCGTCTTTAAGCAATTGCTGATGGCTTTCTGAAGCTCCGGCGAATAGATACCCGGTAAAGGCTCGACTCTACCTACTTTAATCTTTTGGACGAGGTGGAAATGCGTCTTGGCGTTGAACGGTGGATTCTTCGCGCACAGCTCATACATGATGCATCCGAGTGACCAGATGTCCGAGTGGAGAGTGTACCGTTCCGCCGCACATATCTCCGGAGACATGTAAAAAGGCGTTCCAACATACGTTGAAGCAAAGTCGTGAGACTGCATTAATTTAGACAGCCCAAAGTCTCCCAATTTGACCGAGTTGTCAGCGCCAAGAAATACTGTAGCAGTTAGCATCTATACCACGATAATAACAAAATTCAAACGCTAACTGTTCTCTGGCTTCAGGTCACGATGTAATATCATGACTTGGTTCTTTCCACGCAGTCCACTCGGCTTGACCATGGTACCACCTCCAATGCAGCTCTTTCCCACCTCTGGTGGATCGACACCATAGTGACATCGATACAACGCGGTAACGATCTGCGAGAATATACTCCAGACATATTCCTCCTCGGCGAATTGGTTGTTTAGTCGAAGCTTGTCAATGACTTTGCTCAAATCACCACCACCACAGTATTCCATATACAGGTGCAGGTCTTGGGATGATTTCAGATGTTCTCGATGGTAATAACCGACGATATTGGGATGTTTCAGCGAATTAAGAATTGAGAATTCGGCATGCAGTTGTTCGCGCTCTTTCGCCGACATTTTGATATAATTTATCTCTTTTCGGCAGAGAATCTGGGACGATGCAGATTAGTACCGTTGAACGTTAAGAGCTTTGAAGCACGCTTACAAGACCATCCGACTGTCGCTTGACCTTTCGAATAATCCCGAACGATCCATGTCCTGATGAGAGGTTAGTCGCCCATGGTGCCTGAACTATTACATTACGTCTTTCCATACCAATCTTCTCAAGTACCTCGTACTTCTCTAGTTCCGCCGTGTTCGCCATGATGGCAAGTTGTGGAGATATTTTCCTACTGGCAGCGACACAAGCAAACTTACCACAGCTCCTGCAATCTGTTCAAGGTTCAATGATGATGTGGAGAGCTTTGTCAGGCATGAAGGAATGTCCACTTAGTATAGCCAGGCGTTAGCTAATCCGAACGGGCGTGTTGATGGTGCCGCCGTTGGTCCAGCAACCACCACAATCCTCAGTCACGCGGTGATAAGATAACTCTCTAAAGGCCGACATGCCGATATCGTCACAATAATGGTGGAATTTTGTGTTGTGCACGGTAGCTCTTCGGCTTCTCGCTGCTGGACAGCTTGAGACTAACCTACACATTTGCCGGTCATGGTTCTAAGGAAGGATCAGCTTGAAGCCAGTCTTCATGAGGAAAAGAAACTTATTGAGGACGGCAGACTGAAGGAAGACAACCCGCTTGACCTCAGCGAGGGCTTCTTCAAGCTCTGCGAAGCTTGCCGGAGAGGAGATCTCAAGTTATGTCAGGAGATGATTACGGAGGGTGTGAATATCAACGCGCGAGACAGATTTGACTACACGCCTTTGATTTTGGTGAATGCCCGTTTGTCAAGTCTAAGCTTTTCTAGATGTCCAATTGCTAACACATGCTATTCCAAGGCTAGCCTGTGTGGCCATTATGAGACAGTACAGCTTCTACTTGAGTCCGGAGCTCTTTGCGAACGGGATACGTTTCAGGGCGAAAGATGTCTATATAATGCCTTGAACGACCGAATACGAAATTTACTTCTCTCCTACGATTATTCTAAATCCACAGATCCTTTACAACCGTTCGCGGCGCACATTGCATCTTTGTTAACTCGAGACAATCCCCAAACATCTGACATAACTGTCGCCGCCGCCGGCGAAGTCTTTCATTTACACAAGATCATTCTCTCCGCACGCTCGCCGTATTTCCGGAAAAAGCTCTCGGCCGCTCCGGACATTACATCTTGGAAACTTCCACCTACAATACCGCCCCAAGCCTTCAGTATCGCCATCAAATATATTTACCTAGGGGAAATACCCATCGACATCGGCGGAGGGCCAGGGACTGGATACTCAGAAGATGATATACTAGAGGGCATCGACAAGATTAGCAGACAATTAGAGATTAGGAACTTATGGGAAGGCGTTCTTGAAGGTGGCGACCGCAGGCTTGCGAGACAACGCAGGACGGAAGAGGTCGAGAAGGGTCGAAGTCAGCTAGATGCATGGTTTCGAGACAACGTGCTTGAGCACAAGGTCATAGTTGATACGGATAAAGCAGACGCTGTGAAATGGGACCGAGATAATGGTATCTTCGCGGACGTTTTGCTGCGAGCAGATGAACCTGCGGAGGATGATGAATCCCAAGATCTCGCCACCGGCAGGCAGGCGCCGACTCGCAATACTCTGGGCCCATTGAATGGGATACCGGTTGGTCCAATCTCACAATCTTCCCGTTCTCCATCCCAAACCCGAAAGACACGGAAATCCACACTATTTCCTGTTCACCGCGCCATATTAACTCGTGCAGAATTCTTTCTTGTCATGTTCACTTCGGCCTTTCGTGAGGCCCAGAACACCGACCATCTTCACATTATCCCTATTGATTGCTCACCTCGAGTACTCGAAACAGTTCTGGCATTCCTTTACACCGAAAAAGCAGACTTTCCTCTCAACGTTGCGGTTGATGTCCTTTTCGCTGCAGACCTCTTACTCATCGAAAGGCTGAAGCTCAAAGCTGCTGTTGTCATAAGTACCCTAGGTAATGGTGCGATGTCTCAGGTACCTACTACACAGCAGATCTCTAACAAGCCCATACCCGAGGAAGAAGAAATAGACATTTACGACGTTGTCCGGGCCGGCTGGCTCACGCGTGTACCTCGACTAGAAGAGTTTGGTGCCCGGTACTTTGCAGATAGATTGGAAGACTACGTAGATGAAGGAGATTTCGCAGACCTCATCAAGGAAAGTGCAGCCAGGATCAAGGGAAGACAGGAGACGGACAGTATTGAACTGCTGGATGATATTCGCTACTACTTATCTGAACGCTTCCGCCTGCGATTCGAAGACGCAGGACTTGAAGAGCTGATGGAAGAAACCGAGCTTTCCAACGGCATTACGGTCACGGAGAATGGTTTGGTGGCTACTGATGCCAAGGTTCCTGAAGAAGGCCTTGACCCAGCAGCTGTCAATGACCAGGTCGCAGCTACAGAAGGTTCGGAAACTCTCGTGAGCATAGAAGAAATGATGCGCGATGGAGCCATAAGAACACTAGATGGAGAGATAGCTGGGGATGAATTTGCAGGTGATGCGGTCAATTATCAGATACTGCTGGGCAAGATAGAGTCACTATTGGATAGACTGAAGCTGGATGCCTGATTAGGCATCCATGGCTATCTAATACAATCGCTTATAACGATACCAGATCTTTGCAAAGGCCGTCTGAGTTGGCCTTCTCATCATTCTATCATGGTATGTAGTCCTGCTGTTCACCTACCTTTACTTTACAGTATCCTCTTCATCACGTTATACCATGCACTTGGCGATGACGCTGTCTGGAACCACGTAGTCATAGCGCCAAGCTAAGGCAATCCGACCTTGGATTGTCCAGGCTAAAAATGACATCGTGGCCCAATGCGGCTCTG
>JAABUV010001292.1_pt1 | contig 36426 bp, 33 predicted proteins | sample 5559971 | NCBI WGS metagenome assembly JAABUV01 (sample SAMN10711881, study PRJNA513362) | rock metagenome | isolation source: Antarctica rocks | place: Antarctica: Victoria Land, Knobhead nord | collected 2015-12-19
ATTCTTTTGCTTCTGAATCTTTGACTATTGAATGTGTACTTTCTAGCAATGAAATTAGTTACTCATTGAAGTCATTGATTGACATTGAAGCTGCTGACTATTCATTCATTGATGAAGTGATTGCGCAGATTGTTTGTGATCAGTTGCAAATCGAGCTTCTGACTTTGATCAAAGCGAAGTCAATTCAAGAATTCAACGATCATTATGCTAAGAAACTTATTACTCATGTCATCTATTTGAATCTGACTGTTCAAGATCATACAATTGACACAGCTTTTATGTTGATCACTCGATTAAATCAACATTAAATAATTTTCGAAAAAACATGAATGAACAAAATCGACCTAGTAATTGATATGCGAATCGATTCTCTTCGATTTTCGAACTTCAACCCTACTAGTCAGAAATCAATTGCTCTATTCTCAAGCAATAAATTAATCACGAAACGAAAGAGCTTGACTTCTACTCATATACTAAAGAGATTTTTCACTTTTATTATCTTTCAATTCAGTCAAAACAAGAAGTTCATTGAACAGTTAAAACAGCGTGACGCGACTTTGACTAAAATTAATTCTAAGTCAACGTTCAGTCTGAAATCATTCTCTTTCAGTTCAATGAACATAGTAATGATAGAGACAGCGACATATAGAATGTTAGTCAAATGATCAGATGTCAAAATCTTTGCTGTTATCATCTTGAAAATCGATTGACTCATAACTACAGTTGAAAACAAGTCTGAAGAAGTGAATCTGCATGAGCTTTCTCACGCTGAAGTTCTTGAGCAAGTTAAGATCAAGCTTCTCTCTGAATATCACGACTATCTAGACATTTTCGATCGAGCAATGATCAATCAGCTATCATTGCATCGTTTCTATGATCACAAAATTGAGTTGATTGATGAAGAAACATTCTTTCAAAGCAGACTATATCAAATGTTTGATCACAAGCTTCAGAAGATAAAGAAGTATCTGATCAATCATCTAAACAAAGAGTTCATTTTCTTCAGCTTTGCATCATACGTCTCGCTCATCTTGTTCATTGAAAAGAAAGACGATAGTCTGCGTTTCTGCGTCAATTATAGAAAGCTCAATGCTTTAATCAAATGAGATCACTACTTTTTGTCATTGATAGACGAGACTTTCGCTTGTATACAAGAAAGCAAGTATCTGACTTGATTGAACATCATTGTCACGTTCAACAAACTACACATGCATTCAGATAGCGAAGATTTGACTATTTTTATTATCTTCTTCAACTCATATAAATATTATGTAATGCTTTTCAAATTAATCAACGAATCTGCGTTCTATCAACATTATATGAACGATGTGTTGTTCAAGTATCTACATCAGTTTTGTCAGATCTATTTAGATGACATTATCATCTACAGCAAGATCTTGAAGAAACACAAGCAACATGTATAATTGATCTTGAATAGATTACAAGAAGCTGATCTACAGATAAACATTAATAAGTGCGAGTTTCATGTTCAGAAAACTATCTTTTTAGAACTCTTGATATCAATCGAAGAATTGAAGATAAACTCGCGAAAGATGCAAGCAGTCGTTGATTAATCTACACTCAATAATCTCACTCAGATGCAGTTCTTCATTGACTTCTGCAATTTCTATTGATGCTTCATCAAGAACTTTTCGAAGATTGTTCATTCAATGATTCAATTCACTCAAAAGAAAATTATATTTGAATGAAATGAAGTCTGTCAGATCGTCTTCGATCATATGAAGAAATGTATGATTAAGACTTTTATACTACGTCACTTTGATCAAACTTGTAAGACTATTCTTGAAATTAACTCATTCAACTACGTCAACGATGAAGTTCTCTCTCAATACAATGATGAAGAAGTACTACATTTGATTGTTTTCTATAGCAAGAACATGTCTTCTGCTGAATGTAACTACAAGATATATGATAAAGAACTTCTGATCATCATTTGAGCATTTGAACACTGATGACTTGAACTGAAGCGAACTGACATTTCTATCAAGATGTTCATTGATCATTAAGCGCTCACTTTGTTGATGAAAGATAAAGAGCTGAGCAGACGTCAGATGCGCTGAGTTCAGAAGCTCGCTGATTTCAACTTCAGAATAATGTATTGATCTGACAAACAGAACATCAAGATTGATGCATCAACTTGTTGAGCTGACGTCGTGCTCAGAGATTCAGAAGATGAGCGCATTCGCTATCAATGAATCATTATTCTGACTTCGAATTGAATGAAAATTGCTAATCTAAAGAAGAACATCAGTGAATCAATCTATAAACAGATTCTTGAGACTAATGAGATTGACGAGAATTGTACGTTACTTCGCGAAGCAATAGCAAGAGATGAGACACAATATAAAGATATCAAATTGAAGAATTGTTGAACTCAGAATGAAATCTTGTATCATGATAGTCAGCTATGAGTCTTGTTCAACGAGCTTCTACAAATAAACCTGATTCATGAGATGCACGATCAATCATCAGTTGATCATTCTGATATTCTTAGAACTGTGAAAGTCATAAAGTGAAACTATTGTTGCAAGCGTGCCTCGTTACTCTGAATTAGCCTAACATAGTTCGTGTTAGACTATCATAGACTAGTACAGAGCTGATGTTAACACGCTAGTGATCTAGCGCGCCTTCGTGAGTATAAGACTCTCGACGTGTTTCATCTTCTTTCTTCTTTAGCTTTGAACTTCTAGTTAGAATACACTCATATGATTCGCTCTATGCAGACTCATAACATTAGTTCAAAGCTCATTAATCTTGTTATCAATGTGTAAACGATACAAAAACAAGCTACACAATCAATTCAATCAGAAGTTGAATTCAGAAATTTCAACAGCAGAATCAGAACTCAAGCTCAGAAAGCTCAATAGAAATCAGAAATTTCTAAAGAAGAATCTTGATTAGAAATCAGAAATTTCGATAGAATCAAAATCAAAGAACATGAACGCGTTGCTCTTGACTAACTCTTTATTGAGCTTGTCATCAGAAATCAGAAATTTCAGCAGTACTTGAACTCAGAAAGTTTGATAGAGTAACATCAGAATCTCGATCAGCAATTTTCTACTCATATCATGGCTAGAAGCTCAGAATCAGTGAGCATTGCTCGCTATGAACTTCGAAATGCTAGAAGAGAATCACTTCTATCACAGAATCGAACAGCATCAGAAGAAAAGAACATGAACGCGTTGCTCTTTGATCATGAAATGATCAAGATCAGCATCAACACTGAACTGAATGCTTGAATAAACGCTTATGAAGCAGGCGACATCGTTGTCTTTATCAAGTACATATGTCAACAGCACGACATTGAAATCAAGACTTACAATGACATGATTCAGATGTTAGAAGATGTCAACAAGATAAACATCATGTTAAAGATTATGCAGACGCGTCTGCAGAAAGAGATGAGAAACAAGAACGTGATTATACATCATTTAGAAAATGCATCAAGTTGACAAAGCACTTCAATCTCTGAAGATTATTTCTTGAAATCGATCAAGTTATTGAATTCATCTCTGTTTGAAGATTCGACGCAGAATGTAGACAATTGACTCTCTCAAATGCAAAATAAGCTGAAGACAAACAAGAATCATTTTTCTATCAAAGAGTTGAAGATTGCATACATCAAAAGTTGAGTCAGTGAAGCTGCAATCAAACATATTGCATCTTGCATGCAAAATACCTTCTTGAACTCGTTTCTAGAAGTCGAAGAAGTACTATCAATTATCAACAAGATGTACGATGATTTCAATCATCATCACACGACTCAACGACAGTATTTGAAGCTGTATCAGAACAAGATCTTCTTTCATGAATTTTGAATGAAATTTCAGAGATTTAGTGCAGAACTAAAGTACAATAACAAGACTCTACTAAATGATTTTCAGCATAAGATCAGCTCAGATCTTCAGCGAGCAACGCTCAATGAATGAATCATGAATTTGAATGAGTTTGTTGATATCTGCATGCAAGTCGATGTTAGATTAACTGAATTGAATGCTCAATCAGTCGTCAAAGCATCAGCGACTCAAGCTGCTCGCTCTGTCTCTAGCACATCGATTGCTCGACTCACGTCATCAGTTTCTTCATGAAAAAGACTCAGAAGATCGAATCTTGATTCTATTCAGAAAGAGTTGTTTAAGAAAGAACTTTGCTTCAAATGCAAGAAGTCAGAACATAGAGCATATAATTGTTTCAAGATGACTCAAGTGCACGAGATTGTTGCAAATTCGAAAAACGATCTGTCTTCGTCAAAGTAGTGACTGAGAGCAATATACTTATATTCTGTTTCATCAGCATGTCTGACGATTCATTTGACTTCAAGTTGTTCACTGTTAACATCATCTTGAATAGTCTAGAAAAGATATTCAGATTTCTCGCTCTGATAAATATTGAAGTCACTGACATGACTTTCATCAATGAATCTTTGATGTCAGAGCTATGTGAACGCTTTGATATTCAGTCAATATTGCTGTCAAAATCAAAGTTGATTCAATCATATAATGAAATCTCTGATTGAAAGTCAATTACACATGCTTTGTATACATCGATCATGATTCAAGAACACAAGAATGAAATAATGCTTCTATTGATAACTCGTCTAGATCAGCACAAGATAATCATTGAAAATCTCTGATTGAAAAGAAATCAAATTTTGATAGATTCTGCAAACGATCGATTAATATCATCATTGAATATTCAAACATTGAAACCTGTCATTTCGAAAGCAAGCAGTCAATTAGCATTTCACAGATCTGAGTCAAGCGCAGTCTGCAAAATGAAACGAAAGAACTTGAACTCAATTGTTACATCAACAATCATTTTGAAGAGACTCACGAATCAGAAATCAGTGAATCGATTCATTGAATCTGTACTCAGACGAAAGCAAAGCACTGAAGTTGATCTCGATTATTCTCAATTCATTCAGTCTACTAAGAAAGAAGAGTTCATCAATATTATTATGATCGAAGTCACTGTGTATTGAACTCTAGTCAAGAATAAGAAGATCAAGATCTTCTTCTTGATTATTAGTGAAATCAACAAAGCGCTTAGCTCAGTTGAAGATTTCGCGAAACTGAATGAAATGATCTCTGTCATGTCATTAAATGAACTGAAGAAGAAGCTTTTGATAGTTTATCACGACTTTCTGAATGTTTTTGATAGAGAAAAGACAACGCAGTTGTCTTTGCATCAATCATACGATCATAAGATTAAATTAGAAGAAGAGAGTCAATCTTCTAGAAGTTGATTGTATCTCATGTTGAGCTACAAGTTGCAGAAGATCAAAGAGTATCTAGAAAAAAACTTGAAGAAAAAGTTTATTACACTCAGCAAAGCTTTCTTCGCTTCGTCAATACTATTTGTCAAAAAGAAAGATGATAGTCTTTGCTTTTGCGTGAATTATTGAAAACTGAATGCTCTGATTAAAAGAAATCGTTATTCAATACTCTTGATAGACGAAGTACTCGCTCGAATCCAAAGCAGTAAGTATTTGACTCGACTCAACATTATCATCACGTTCAATAAGCTTTGCATGAGTACTGAAAGCGAGAATCTAATCACATTTGTTACTTTCTTCAATGTTTACAAGTATAGAGTAATGCTCTTTGAATTAATCAATGAACTCGCGTTCTTTCAGCATTATATCAACGATGTGTTGTTCAACTGTTTACATAAATTCTGTCAGACATATTGAAATAATATTCTCATTTATAGCAAGATCTTGAAAGAACATAGAACTCATGTGAAAGAAGTGCTAGACAAGCTTCATAAAGTCGATCTGCAGATAAACATTGACAAGTATGAATTCAAGATTCAGAAAATCTCATTTCTTGAACTACTGATATTCATCAATGATTTACGAATGAACTCTTGAAAAGTAGATGTGATTCAAAACTGAGAAGTGTCGCGATCATTGACTCATGTGCAGATCTTCATTGACTTCTGCAATTTCTATCGACGATTCATAAAGAACTTCTCAAAGATTGTTCGATTCATGATAAAGCTGACTTGAAAAGACCATCTCTTTGAATGAACAGAAATCTGTCAGATAATATTTGAAGAACTAAAGCAACAGATAATGACAGCTTTCATTCTGAAGCATTTAAACTTAATCAGAGAAGCTATTCTGAAAACAGACTTCTTGAACTATGTGAACGACGAAGTATTGTCTCAATATGACGATGAAGACATTTTACATTCAGTGATCTTCTATAGCAAGAACATGATTCTTGCAGAATGCAACTACGAGATCTATGACAAAGAACTACTGATCATTATTCGCTGTTTGAAACATTGACGTTTCAAATTAAAATGTACAAATATTTCGATCAAGATCTTCATCAATCATCTGAATTTGAAGTACTTCATGATCATCAAAGAACTGATCAGACGACAAGCTAAATGAGCTGAGAAGTTATCTGAATATAACTTCAAGATCATATATCAGTCGAAAAAACAGAATTTGAAAGTCGACGCGCTGATCAGAATGTCAGACGTCAAATCAGTTGAAGCAAACGATGATTGAAAGTTATATTAGCATCAAATGCTATTGCTTGAAGACAAATTTGAACTGCAGTCAATAAAAGCTGATCAAGAAAATGATCAGAAAGCTGATCAAGATCTGACTCAGATCTTGCTCAGATCTGACTCAGAATCTAACTCAGAATCTGACTTGAATTCGAAACTTGAATCAAAAGCTAATCAAAATTCGATTGAAGAGATGATTTCTATTCAGAATCAGATTATAGTCGAAAATCAAATGAATCAACTGTGCTTCGATATTCAAATAATCATGAAACAGAACAGAAGAACTTATCAAGATATTGATCTGAACAACTGCAGAGTACTTGATGAAGTACTCTGAAAAGATGATAGACTATGAGTTTCTCAGTCAATGATCACTTAATTAATAAGAAAAGCACATGATCTTTCAATCAGTGATCATTCTGACATGAATCGAACATTAGACTTGTTGAGATGATCATATTGCTGATCGAAGATGAGAACAACAATCAAATGCTACATTCAAAACTGTTACGTTTATCGTAGATCAAAAGCATCAAGAGATCGAATCAATGAACTGCTGAAATCATTGCTCATACTTGAACAATGATGACAGAACATATTCTTGAACTTCATTATTGATCTATCAGAAAGTGATGAAAGCAACGCGATTTTGACAGTCATAAATCGATTGTCTAAGAAACGACATTATATATCATGTTGATCAGATGACGAAGAAACCTTTGCAGAACAAACAGTTAAGCTGCTGTTGATATGAATCTTCAGAACTCATAAACTATCGAGATCAATAGTGTTCGATCGTGATTCTCAATTTATATCGATTGTCTGAACGTCTCTTTGTCTGAGACTCGACATCAAGGTGAAACTATTCATCAACTATCATTCGCAGATCGATGATCAGACAGAAAGAGCGAATCAGAATGTGAAATGATATCTACGAAGCTACTGCTCGTATATGCAAGATGATTAATTCGTCTGATTATCTATGACTGAATTCGTCAATAACAATGCTATTTCGTTGTCAATTGAACAGTCAACGTTCTTTCTGAATAAGAGCTTTTACTCTCGTATGAGCTTCGATTTGAACTCAACTGAATATGAAATCACTTGAGCTAGAATTGAAGCAAGCAAAGCAGAGAATATATTCAAACACATGAAATGATCACTAGCATTGATCAAGCAAGCATTAGCAAGAGTCAGAGTCACAATGAAGAAACAGATTGACAAGCATCGAAAGAAAATGATCTACAAGATAGATGACATGATATTTCTGAATTCTAGAAACATTACAATCTCAAGATCATCAAAGAAGCTGAATGATAAGATGCTAGAACTCTTCAAGATTCTGATTGAGATCGAACATGCATATCAACTGAAACTGTCATCGACAATGAAGATTCATTCAAAGTTTGCATCAAATCTGCTGTGACTGAATTTAAAGAACTCTCTGAAAGAATAATGAAATGAGTCGTTTGATTCTATAATGGTTGAAGACGAAGATGAATGAGAAGTGAAGAACATATTGAACTTCAGACACTATGAACGAGATAAACGACTACAATATCATGTCAATTGAAAAGAATACGACGTCAATCTACATTGATTCAACGTTGATGAAAGTGAATTTGAAGAATGCTTGAAGATCATAAATGACTTTCATGAACGTTATTTGAACAAGTCAAGATAGAAATTGACTCAAAAAAGATCGACTGAACTGCAGCAATGAGAACATTGCTAAATGAAGAGAGAAAGTAATGTTGCAAGCGTGTCTTGTTATTTTGAGTTAGTCTAACATAGTTCATGTTAAACTATCATAAACTAGTACAGAGCTGATGTTGACACGCTAGTGATCTAGCGCGCCTTCGTGAGTATAAGACTCTCGACGTGTTTCATCTTCTTTCTTCTTTAGCTTTGAACTTCTAGTTAGAATACACTCATATGATTCGCTCTATGCAGACTCATAACAACTACTATTGATCATTCATGCGAAAAACGATAGATCAATATATTCAAAACTGCTATATTTGTCAACGTTCAAAGACATCTAGAAATAAATCAAATGACTTGCTTCAATCTCTATTGATATCTGAACAGCGATAACAAGACATAGCAATGAACTTTATTATTGATCTATTTGATTTGAGCGAGTACAACGTTATTCTGACAATCATCTGCAGATTGTCAAAGAAAAGACATTATATTTCTTGCATCATTGATGATGAAGATACTGTCAAAAAGACAGCTGAAATGCTAATTCAATGAGTATATTAAACTTATGATCTATCAAGCTTCATAGTATCTGATCGAGATTCGCAATTTATCTCTATACTATGAAAGTTTCTTTGCAAACGACTGAGCATTTCTCTTCGATTGTTTATCATCTATCATTCTCAGATCAACGATCAAAGTGAATGAGTCAATCAGAACGTCAAGTGATATCTTCGATTCTTCTGTTCATATATGCAGAACGACTGATTTAAGTGACTATTCATGATCGAGTTTGTCAACAATAACATCTTGTTCTCAATCATCTTCTTGACTCTCTTCTTCATGAACAAAAGCTTTCATTCTCATATGAGCTTCGACTCTGACATCATTGAGTATGAAAGCACTCGCGAACGCTTGCAGATTGATTAAGTCAAGAATATATCTGAACAAATGAACAAGACATTGATCTTCGCTCATGAAGCTCTGATCAAAACACGAAAACAAATGATGAATTAAGCTAACAAGCATAGAAAGAAGATCAATTATGAGATCAAATCAAGAGTGTTTCTGAACAAACGAAACATTGTTACAGTGAGACTCTTCAAAAAATTGAATGACAAGATGCTTGACTCTTTTCAAATCATCGATCTCATTGACTCATTCTATAAATTGAAACTACTCAAGACTATGTGTATACATGATGTATTTCATTCAGAGCTTCTTCGTCTTGTCATCAATGATCTTCTGTCTGATCAGAAGAATGAACTCTCGAGATCAATAGTGATAAACGATGAAGACGAATGAAAAATTGACGATATATTGAACTCTTGATGATATCAAAGACGACTTCAATATCAAGTCAAATGAAAGAGCTATGACAATGATCTCAACTGATATAACGTTGACGACGACGAATTTATGAACGCTCAAGAGATGATTGATGACTTTCATATCAAATATTCAAGAAAAGCGCACTAAGAAACAAAATTCATGCGAACATGAATATTTGAGAGAGAGAAGTAATATTATGATTCTAGTCTTCGTCTATTCTTTCTAGCTCTGATTTAAGTTTCATTCTATTTGAGTCTAGTGAGCATTCAAGCTAGTAGTGATGTCATTGAAACTCTGCATCATATGTGTAAGATGTCAATTCTTTCGAGTTTAGCACAGAGTTGAAAAACACACATATAAAGAATCGAGTTCTTTTCTGTAGATACTTTTCTTTCTTAGCATTTATCTATTAGTTAAATGACACTTATATGACTCACTTTATGCTGACTTCTAACACGAATAATTTTGTTAACTATTATAATCTCTTTTATCAAAAGAAAGAACATTCTTTGATGAAAGATTTTTCATTGATTGACTGTCTGAAGTGTAATGTCAATTATTTCATTCAAGTCATCATCATCTTCTGATAAAATCTTAATGAAATTCAATCATTCATCTTTCATCAATGAGTTCAAGCATTCTTTGACATTGATGAAGAGTTTCAGCAACTTAAACATCATCAATCTTGCTTTGTCTTCATCATCATTTCATTCATCAAAGTTAAAAGCATCTTTGCATTGACTAGTAATTCTTTGAGTTCAAAAATCATCATTTTTGTGACTGTTGTTTTGACAATATTTTCATCTTTCTCTTTCTTATCTCTTGATGAGTCAATGAATCTAAACTTCGTTATTATCATTGTTCAAGATAAGATTTTGATCGTTTCTGAGATCAAGAAAATCTGCAACAAGTGAAAGCTATGCTACTACTGCAAGTTGCAACATTCAAGCAAAATTACTAAAGAATGCTTAAATAAGAAGCTCTTCACTCTGCATATCATGAACGTTTATGACAGTGACGTCGTTAATATAAATGAAGAAGTCTCATTGTTTGCAAGAAAAGTTTAGTTTCTGAGCTAAGTTACGTTCAAAGATCTGTATACATATCATCTTGTTTACTAGTTTTCATCTTTTCACTCTCACTTCAATTATATAAAAAGTTTTCTGCTAAATCTGTCTTGAAACTCTTTGAATTTAATTTGACATTCAAAGATAGTCACATGATAGTGTTCTGTATTCTACATCAAGCTCAATTTAAAGTTCTTACTTTCACTCTGATTGATAATGAAGTCTTTGCTTATGTTTTTATGAATAAATTCTTCGCGCAACAACATCATCTTTTCTTGCATCAATTAATTCACTCTTGCAGACTTCAAGAATTTGATGATCAAGTTGCTTTAATTGATGACATTACTCATGTCGTTGAAATCACAATGATTCTCAATGAACACATCAAAAAACTATTCTTTTATGTCATTGAATTAAGTCAGTATCTCATCATCATGAGTTTATCATAACTTCATCATCACGTCATTGATGTTAATTTTGAATACAATATTCTCATCTTGTCTTTCTTCTTCTGTCTTAATCATTGTTGCTCATTTCTCATCAAGATCTATGATCTTAATCAACAAGAAGAAAATTTCTCATTCAAAGTTAACAAAGTAGCTTTCTTTCAATCTCACTCTCAATTCACTCACAAGAAACAACTCAGTTCATGAATTACTCACAAGAAGTAATTCAGTCTACAGATTGCTCACAAGAAGCAATTCAATTTACAAATTACTCATAAGAAGCAATTCAGCACTCAGTTTGCTTGCAAAAAGTAATTTAGTTTCTCATTTATTTGAAAGAAGTAACTCAGTTTTCAGTTCGCTTGCAAGAAGCAATCTAGTTTCTCATTCACTTGAAAGAAGCAATTCAGTTTTCAGTTCACTCACAAGAAGCAATTCAATTCTCAATTCACTTGCAAGAAGCAATTCAGTTTCTCATCTGCTCACAAGAAGTAATATAATTTCTCATTTGCTCATGAGAAGTCAATTAATACTCAGTTTGTTCACAAGAAACAAATCTCATTCAATCTTGTCTCTCATCTGAAAAAAGAAGCTTCTAGTCGTATTCTTCAAATCATTCGAAAAGAATACTCATTAAAAATCAAGTGTTGAAATTCTTTCTTCTTTAGAACTTTTGTTATTTCTTGAGCAGATCAATTCAATTGATCTTTTATACAACTTGACATAATTGAGTTAAAAGCTTGAAGCTTTGATCATGTTGCTCATGTCAAAGACATTGAAGTGTTTAACATCATTCTAAAGAAAATCAATGTCTTTTTGAATCTTGAGTTAATCTTGTCTTTTAAACTAGACTTTGATGAGTCAAAATTGCATCATGCAACTTTGACTGTCTGTTCAAAGAACAGCTCAACTCTTGCTCAGTTCTCATCTCGCTCTTAAGACAGTACATATGATAAGAATCATTGTCTAAATCTTCATCAAATGAAAAAGAAATTTCATTTGACTGCATTCACAACACAAGAAGATCTTAAAGTCTATTAACAAAGTAAGAACGTCGATTCAGTCACAATTTTATCGTTCAAATATTTTGAGTTTTTAAACATCTTCTTCAAGAAGAATGTCGATATCTTGTCTTTGCATTGAACTCATGATCATGTCATACATTTTAAAGAAGATGCTCAATTCTCAGTCTTCGCTTTGTACAACATGAGTCGTGATGAAATTCTAGAACTTCGTTGTTATCTGAATAAAAATCTGAGCAAAGATTTTATTCAAGTCAGTCACTCTCAAATGATCATCTTTGTTCTCTTCATTAAGAAACTCAAAGAAGAACTTTGCTTCTGTGTGAACTATTGAGATCTGAACACTATCACAGTCAAGAATCAATATTTTCTGTCTCTGATCTCAAAAACGCTGAATCATTTAAGTCAAGCTAAAATTTTTATCAAGTTGAATATCATTTTTGCGTTCAATTGACTTTGAATCAAAGAAGAAAATGAAGCTCTCATCGTCTTTTGCACTCAATTTGAATTATTCAAGTATTTAGTCATGCTTTTTAATTTATGTAATGAGTCTGTCTTGTTTCAGTAGTACATCAACAATACTCTTCATGAACATTTAAATAAGTTCTGTACAGCTTATCTGAATGATATCTTGATCTATTTCGACAATGAACTTGAGTACAAGATTCATGTCAAGCTCATTTTGTGAAAGCTGCAAGAAGCAAATCTTCAGATGAATATAATCAAATGCAAGTTTTACATCACTTAAGTTTTGTATTTAAAATTGATAATCATCATTGAAGAAATCAAGATGAACTTTTTTAAAATAAACATTATTGTCAATTGATTCATCTTAATCAACGTTAAAGATGTTCAAAGTTTTCTAGATTTCGCGAACTTTTATAGAAGATTCATCTATAACTATAGTAGAATAACTATCTCGCTCACTCGTCTCATCAGAAAAGATGTACTCTTTGTCTGATTTCAGAAATGTCAGATTGCATTCAACACTCTTAAGAAAGTCTTCACTTTCAAGATTATTCTTTGTCATTATAATTCAGATCACAAGATTGTGATAGAAATTGATGTTTCAAACTATGTGTTCAAAGATATTCTCTTTCAGTACGATGAGAATGAGATTCTTCATTCAGTCACTTACTTTTCAAAGAAGCATAACTCAGTCAAGTGTAACTATGAGATCTATGATAAAGAACTCATAATCATTGTTTGCGCTTTCAAGAAATGATGATCAGAGCTTGAAGACTTTATCTACTTTGTTGAGATGATCACGAATCATAAAAATCTTGAGTATTTCATGTTAACTAAGCAGTTGAATCGTCATTAAGCTCATTGAAGTGAGTTTCTGTCTAGATTCAACTATTGCATCGCTTATCATTTTGACAAGATTGATGATAAGTTGAATGCTCTAACACATCACTCAGAAAATCTCTTTAAGAAGAAGAATACATTCAATTCTTGACATCAATATCAACATTAAACAATTCTGAAAACTCATGTTTTAGATCTTGATATTGTTAAGAATCTCGTCTTTGATGTCTTTGTATCATTCAGCTCACTCATGATAGTATTGTCAATGATCACTCAGAAAGAGCAAAAAGTTATGAACTGATCAGTCAAGTTTACTGATGATCAAACATCTATAAGTATGTTCAACGCTTTGTATGAAACTGTTACATATGCACACGTTTCAAGCTCTTTAGATAATGAACTCAAGAATAATTATGTTCTCTTTCAGTTCTTGAACGTCGTTGATGTGATGTTTTCATGAACTATGTAGATTCTTTATTGCTCAATATCTTTATGAGTATCACATATAAATATGTTTTAGTCTTTATTGATCATTTTATCAAAATGAAACACTTAGTTCTCATCACTTCTGTTAGAAGCCAGCATAGAGCGAGTCATATGAGTGTAATGTAACGAGTATATAAATGCTAAGAAAGAAAAGTATCTAGAAGAGAAGAATCGACTATCTATATGACTCAGAAGAACATAAGCTAACCCTGAATAGAGTTGGCTTCGGAACAAGTCTATGCTCTAGCGACGAGCGATCGACGACAGCTCTCAGAATAGCCATTAACATAGTCATCAACATAGTCATCAACATAGCTATCAACGAAAATGCGTAGCTAGAATCGTAACAACTTCTATGAAAGTTGAAGAAGTTATCAACTGCTTCTATGCTTATGTTTGAAAACATCATGATTTACTCAAGTTCTTCATGTCTGATTGAAATACACAATTCATCTTCGATGACTGAAAGCATATATGTAAAATGCTGAAGATAAATGTCAAGTTATCAACGATGTATCACTCTGAAATCGATGATCAAATTGAGAAAGTCAATGCTGTCATGAAGCATTATCTTTAAGTCTTCGTCAACTACATGCAGAATGACTGAGCTAAGTGACTTTCTGAAGTTGAATTTATCGTCAATAATGCATCGTCATTAATCACTTTAACATCATTCTTCTTGATCAATTCAAGTCAGAATTTACATTTAAACTTCAAGTCTTTTAAGTCTTTGTTCAAGAATCTTACATTTTAAGCTTAAAACAAGTTAATCAATATTGAAAAGTTCATCAAGAAAATGAAGAAACTAACTGAGCATTTACATAATGAGATGCTTATAGCTCAGATCATTTACGAATTCAATGTTAATCTCTTTCATCGTTCTTGTTTTAGATACTTCATTGAAGATGAAGTCTGACTGAATGCTCATAATCTCAGCATCGCTCACTTTGCTGTCAAATTAGATGATTGTAACGTTGACTTCTTCAAGATCAAGCATATCTTCAAGAATAATTCTCTGATCATTGAGTTAAATCTTTCAGCATTCATGAAGATTCATTCAATCTTTTATGTCATTCTTTTGAATCATATTGCAAGTGATTCTCTCTTAAATCAACATCAGAAATCTTGAAAACTCATTATTGTCAAGAATAACAAAAGATTTTGATATGTAAACAGCATACTAAACTTCAAGCGTGATAAACATTATAACTCATCTTTGCTCAAGTATTACATTGATTGAGAAAATTACTTTTCTACTTGAAAGCTTTTTCATCTTCTGAATAATTGTGAGCAAATGCTCAATGAATATCATCTTGTCAACTCTGTCATTGAAGAATCATATGTACTGTCGTGTGTGATGTTTCAATGTTAATGTCAAGAACTTTAAGTTCAATCTTCATCATCTTAATTCAGTCTCAATTTGACTTAAATCTTGTTTAAATCTGACTCAGATGTAATTCAAATGTATTCTAGTCTCATCTGTGCATCATTACATTAAACTGCATTTCATCTTTCTTTTACTCAGATCTGATTCAGATCTTGTCTAAATCTGACTCAGACATTTCGTTTAAATTTAACTCAAATGTGATTCAAATATGTTTCAATTTTTGTACATCATCATATTAAACTGCGTTTCATCTTTCTCTTACTCAGATTTGACTTAAATCTTGTCTAGATTTGATTCAAACATCTTGTTTAAATCTGACTCAAATGTAACTCAGATGTGTTTCAATTCTTCATGCATCATCATGTTAAAATGCATCTCATCTCGTTTTACAGTACTCTGCAAAAAGTCACGATTACTTAAGCGAAAACACGTAAAATCGCGTATCTTCAAAACAATCAACCTTCTTCAACCACATTCATCATGCTCAGAAGAGCTTCGTTAACTACAATTTCTGATAATAAGACTCTCAGAAAGAAGCTTGATTTGTTGACTAAAGGGAAAATTACGAGGCAAGCTGAGCTAAAAGCTACACTCACTCAAATCAGTTGAAATTTGAACGTTTCTCGCACCATCATAAATGAAGTTTTAGAAAGACTTTGCACTGCACTCTTTGAAGTCAATAAATTCAGATCAGAAAGATCTTTATCAATTATCTCTCAAGCAGCTAGAATACTGTTATATCAGTTACGATCGAAGTCTAAAATCATCTGAAGACAGCTGAAAATGAACATCGAGATCGATTTGAACGCGAGAACTCTCAACGCAACACTACGAGCTCACGAAATTTCTCACTGACTAGCTCTTAAGCGATCGAAATTAACATCTGAAGCTGCTCGACTTCGATTAAGATGAGCTAAAAGACATGAAAATTGAATCGTGAATCAATGAAGAAAAGTCATTTGATCGAACGAGACATTCGTGGCTCGAGAATCAGGTAAAACACAAGAATGAGTGTTTGAGACTCGCAAACAAAAATGGGATAGAGATAAAGTGATGGAAATTCTCAATGAAAAGACCTTTTTCATTATGGTTTGAGAAGCTTTTTGAGGTTCTGAAAGATCGAATTTATACCTGCTCAATCGAGACTTCGAATTCAAAAAACACGACTATTCAGCAGTCTTCTACATTCAGATTTTGAATCACAATTTGTCTGATATATGAGAGTCAGAACTAGTGTTCATGCAGAATAACGCTTCGATACATAGAGCTCGAAAATCGAAGCTTTGATTTCAGAAAAATGATATAGAAGTTATGAAGTGATCTTCGTACAGTTTCGATTTGAATTCAATCGAAAATCTATGAGTTCTACTAAAGAAGAAGATCTATAAAGTTTATTCGAATCTGAATTCGCTGAAGAATAAAGAGAACGAAGCTGAAACTCAGTTGTTTCAGATTTTACAGATGGTCTGAGCGAATCTACGAGAGAAGGTAATTGAGAGACTAATATTCAGTATGCTCGACAGATGTGCAGCTGTAATAATAGCGAAGAACTGGCATATCAAATATTGATCGGAAAATCATAAGTCATATACTACTAAATAACTAGCCCAAATATTGAAGTTCCTCAGCTGAATTTGATGGTTCAATGATTGATGCAGATGAGAGATGTATTGATTGAGAAGCGCGCGATCGTGACTTAATGCGAAGTACTGTACTCTTCAGACATCTTGCTCAGATCTGACTCAGATGTGATTCAGATTTATTCTAGTTTTATCTGTGCTTCATCACATTAAAATGCATTCACATCAATTCTTATTTCATTTCAATCTTCATCTTCGATTCTTTCTCATTTCATCTTGTTTCTTCTCATTGTCTTGCAGAAACTTAGTCTTGAAGAGAAAAGTTACTGTCATGATGTCAGATCATCAATTCAATTTAAAACATAAATCATTAATATTTTAAATAATCTTGATTCATTGAATCTGTTTTGCAGTTCAATGAATCAAGTCATTAATTTAGTCATCATTATCTTAATTTAATTTCAGCAATTCTGTTTCAATCATTTCAATTGTGTGCATGAACTTCTGCAATTTTAAGTCAATAAAACTACTGTTTAGTCTTGATTCTGCTCGATTCATGTATATAGAAGTCAAGCTCTCATTCTTTTCTTTCACTCTTTGTCTTTCATTTTATACATTATTTGATGTATTATCTTGTATCTAGATTTTATCAAAGTAATAATAATATCAATCTTTTATATTGATAATATCTTTAATCTAGCTCAGTCTTTGACATCAATCAATGTAATACTTGAGCAGAGATGAATTATAACATCTATCATGCTTGAAGTTTAGTATGTTGTTTATATATCAGAATCTTTCATCATTTTCAATGATAATGAGTTCTTGAAGTTTCTGACGTTGACTTGAAAGAAGATCACTTGCGATATGACTTAAAAGAATGACATGAAAGATTGAATGAATCTTCATGAATGTTAAAAGATTTAACTCAATGATCAGAGAATTGTTCTTAAAAACATGCTTGATCTTGAAAAAATCAACATTATGATTGTTTAACTTGACAGCAAGATGAGCGATGTTAAGATTGTAAGCATTCAGTCAAACTTCATCTTCAACAAAGTATTTAAAACAAGAACGATGAAAGAGATTGACATTGAATTCATAAATGATCTGAGCTATAAGCATCTCATCACATAAATGCTCAGTTAGTTTCTTCATTTTCTTGATGAACTTTTTGACATTGATTAACTTGTCTCAAGCTTGAGATGTAAGATTCTTAAGTAAAGACTCAAAAGACTTGAAGTCTAAATGTAAATTTTAACTTGAATTGATCAAGAAGAATGATGCTAAAGTGATTAATGACGATGCATTATTGACGATAAATTCAACTTCAGAAAGTCACTTAGCTCAGTCATTCTGCATGTAGTTGACGAAGACTTGAAGATAATGCTTCATGACAGCATTGACTTTCTTGATTTGATCATCAATCTCAGAATGATACGTCGTTGATAACTTAATGTTTATCTTCAACATTTTACATATATGCTTTCAAACATTGAAGATGAATTGTGTGTTTTAATCAGACATAAAGAACTCGAGTAAATCATGATGTTTTCAAACATAAGCATAGAAGCAGTTGATAACTTCTTCAATCTTTATAGAAGTGATGAAGATTAAATGTCTCATTTTGATAAAACAATCAATAAAGACTAGAACATATTTATATGTGATATTCATGAAGATATTGAGTGATAAAGAATCTACATAGTTCATGAAAATATCACGTCAACGACATTCAAGAATTAAAAGAGAATGCAATCATTCTTGAGTTCATTGTTTAAAGAGCTTGAAACGTGTGCACATGTGACAGTTTCATATGAAGTGTTGAACATACTTATAAATGTTTGATCATGAGTAAACTCAACTGATCAATTCATAGTTTTTTGCTCTTTTTGAATGATCATTGATGACACTATCATGAACGAGCTGAATGATACAAAGACGTAGTTTATTTGAGTTGAACACATACTTTCTTTCTTGAAAGTACAGATGATTCTCATGTTTTTCACACTTGATTAAAGAGATTTTGTTGTGATGTCATGCTTCATTGCGAAGTGCTTCAATTATCTGAACTGCGAATTTGTCATTAATTTCAATTTGCTTTCACAATGTCTGAGTGAAGATATCAGCAGAATCTTCATCAAGATTTAGAGTGTCTTGATTTAGCTGAGACTTGACATTTTCAACGTTGAATTCTTCGATTTCTAAATTCATGAAAATTAGAATTTGCAAAGATGCTGAGATAATTGAGAACAGATGTAACTGAACTGAATCTAGAGCAATGATTTGTGATTGAAACTTCATGACTTTGATGTTAAAGATGTTGAGAGTGAGATTCTTAACAATATTGAGATTTAAAACATGAGTTTTCAGAATTGTTTAATGTTGATATTGATGTTGAGAATTGAATGTATTCTTCTCTTTAAAAAGATCTTTTGAGCGACGTGTCAAAGCATTCAACTTATCATTGATCTTGTTGAAATGATAAGCAATGTGATAGTTGAATCTAGACAGAAATTTGCTTCAACGAGCTTGATGATGATTCAACTGCTTAATTGATATGAAATACTCAAGATTTTTGTGATTCATGATCATTTCGACAGAATAAATAGAGTCTTCAAGCTCTGATCATCATTTCTTGAAAGCGTAAACAATGATCATGAATTCTTTATCATAAATCTTGTAGTTACACTTAACTGAATTATGCTTTTTTGAGAAGTAAGTGTCTGAATGAAGAATTTTATTCTCATCATATTGAAAGAGAATGTCTTTGAACACATAGTTCAAAGCATTGATTTCTATCACAATCTTGTGATTTAAATTATAATGATAAAGAATAATCTTGAAAGTGAAGACTTTCTTAAGAATGTTAAATGCAATCTGACATTTCTGAAATCAGATAAAGAGTACATCTTTTCTGATGAAACGAGTGAGCGAGATAGCTATTTTACTATAGTCATAAATGAATCTTTTATAAAAGTTCGTGAAATTTAAAAAACTTTGAATGTCTTTAACGTTGATCAAGATGAGTCAGTTGACAATAATGTTTATCTTAGAAGAATTCATCTTAACTTCTTCAATGATGATTATTAATTTTAAATACAAGACTTGAGTGATGTGAAACTTACATTTGATGATATTCATTTAAAGATTTGTTTCTTGCAGCTTTCACAAAATGAGCTTGACATGAATCTCATGCTTGAGTTCATTGTCAAAATAAATCAAGATGTCATTCAGATAAGCTGTACAGAACTTATTTAAATGTTCACGAAGAGTATTGTTGATGTACTTCTGAAATAAGATAGACTCATTACATAAATTGAAAAGCATGATTAGATACTTGAATAATTTAAATCAAGTGCAAAAAATGATGAGAACTTCATTTTCTTCTTTGATTCAAAGTTGATTGAATGCAGAAATGATATTCAGCTTGATAAAAATTTTAGCTTGATTTAAATGATTCAGCGTTTCTGAGATTAAAAACAGAGAATATTGATTCTTGACTGTAATAGTGTTCAGATCTCAATAGTTCACACAGAAGTAAAGTTTTTCTTTGAGTTTCTTGATGAAGAGAACAGAAATAATCGTCTGAAAATGACTGACTTGAATGAAATCTTTGCTCAGATTTTCATTCAAATAACGACGAAGTTCTAGAATTTCATCACGACTCATATTGTACAAAGCGAAGACTAAAGATTGAGCATCTTCTTTAAAATGTATGACATGATCATGAACTCAATGCAAAGACAAAATATCAACGTTCTTCTTATAAAAGATGTTTAAAAACTCAAAATATCTGAATGATAGAATTTTAACTGAATCGACATTCTTACTTTGTTGATAAACTTCAAGATTTTCTTGTGTCGTGATTGCAGTCAAATAAAATTTCTTTTTCATTTAATGAAGATTCAGATGAAGATTTTTATCATACATACTGTTTTGAGAACAAGATGAAAACTGAGCAAGAGTTGAACTGTTCTTTGAACAGACAGTCAAAGTTGCGTGATGCAATTTTGACTCATCAGAGTTTAGACTAAAAGACGAGATTAATTTAAGATTTAAGAAAACATTGATTTTCTTTAAAATGATGTTAAACACTTTAATGTTTTTAACATAAGCAGCATGATCAAAGCTTTGAGCTTTTAACTCAATTATGTCAAGTTGTATAAAAGATTAATTGAATTGATCTGCTCAAAAAACAACAAAAGTTTTAAAGAAGAAAGAATTTCAACACTTGATTTTTAATGAATATTCTTTTTGAATGACTTGAAAAATATAACTAAAAGTTTTTTGTTTCAAATAAAAAACAAGATTGAACGAAATTTGTTTCTTATAAATGAGCTGAGTATTAGTTGACTTTTTGTGAGCAAACGAAAAATTATATTGCTTCTTGTGAGCAGATGAGAAACTGAGTTACTTCTTACAAGCAAATTGAGAACTGAATTGCTTCTTGTGAGCGAACTGAAAACTGAGTTGCTTCTTTCAAATGAATGAGAAACTGAGTTACTTTTTGCAAGCAAACTGAATGCTGAATTACTTCTTGTGAGTAATTTGTAGACTGAATTGCTTCTTGTGAGTGATTTGTAGACTGAATTGCTTCTTGTGAATAATTCATGAACTGAGTTGCTTCTTGTGAATGAATTGAGAGTGAGACTAAGAAGAAGCTACTTTGTTAACTTTAAATGAGAAATTTTCTTCTTATTAATTAAGATCATAGATCTTGATGAGAAATGAGCAATAATGATTAAAACAAAAGAAGAAAGATAAAATGAGAATATTGTGCTCAAAATTGACATCAATGACGTGATGATGAAGTCATGATAAACTCATGATGATGAGATATTGATTTAATTCAATGATATAAAAGAATAGTTTTTCAATATGTTCATCAAGAATCATTGTAATTTCAATGATATAAGTAATGTCATTGATTAAAGTAACTTTTTTTTTTGATTCTTATTCAATTCAACACTCATTATGAGTTTATGCAAGATTCTATATAATGTAGCGAGCGCTACGCTAGCGTAGCGCTCTTTTCGTATCTACTATCGCTTTTCTTTGCGCTTTATACTGTAACTGTTCTCAATGCAAGAACTCTATGAACTTGTTTCTTTTCTACTTTCTCTCTCTTTCATCTGATTCTTTAATGACGTCACAGTCTGAAATTGATTCAGTATGTCTGTCAAGAGTATCATTCAAATGATCATTGTTATCACACTCATGATTTCTAGAAGCTTTCTCAAGTTCATGATGTTCTCTTTGCATTGCATCGTCTTTCATTCTATCTTTCATTTAGAACATGTTAATAAAATGTGCTTGATTAACATTTGATCTTTGTTGCACTTGCACATTGTCATAATGATCTCAAGTACTCATCTTTCATGTAGAAATTGATTGAAGTCAATTTTTCTCATGCGTAGCTGCGTCAATAGTGCGCTGTGAGACTTTGCATGATCTCTGTGTAGATGCAAATGCTGATGAATCATCTCTGATGTTAAATATTGAAAATGAGCTGCGTTGAATCTTTTTCTTCAGACTACTCTTTATGTCTGTTTGATCTGTTTCTGTATGAGCGTTAATTACGTCATCATCTCAGTGCGCTGATGCTTAATCAGCGATAGAAACAACTCATGTGCATCGTCAATCATCTTGTCTGCTGCTTCATTTTCAAGCACTTCTGCATGTTCTGTCACTTAATGTAACTTCAGCATGACTTATTAAGATTGAATGTTCTCATGTGCAGTCTGAACTTGTTGCAGACGTGTTTGATCTTTTGTTGATGTCATGACTTTCATTGCTTTCAGAGAGATTTAACTGTCACTGTATATCTTATATATTTTTTTATGACACTCTTAATTCGCTGTCACTACATCTGCAAGATGTTTCGTTCTTACGACTAACTCTTTCAGCTCATCATGATGAGTGATGACTAAAGTTGATTCTCTCAGTCTTTTATTTAGCTCTCAGTTCATTCTCATCGCGATCGCTGTAACATCATCTTTGCTGTCATTATCATTTGAGTAAACTCTTAACTTTGACGTGAATGTGTCAAGATTGTGTTGTCTTATTGACATTTTCTTGTTTACAACTATAACTATCTTCAATGATTCTGATCAAAGAGTCGCTGTGTAAAGATGACTTCAATTCATATTCATTTGCTCAAGTGTTTCTTTTATTCACTTTTGCTTCAGCTGTAAAGATGTTTTACGCAGCTTTGATTTTCAATCTCTTTTGAGTGTCAAGTCGTTGTGAATTCAATGCATTATCATCTTGATAACTTCGTCTGATTTTCAAGAGTTCATGTTTATTATCAATCTTTGTATCAGCTTTTATAAGTGAATATCTATCGATATTGTGTTTATTTTCATCTGTAAAGTCTCTGTTAATGTTGCATGATAAATGTTGATGATCTGTTGCAATGCTCTTTCTTGCACTGATTTCAGCTTAATGTTCAGACTCTTTTGATGATCTTTCACTCTCTGTGATGTATATCATATGATGACTTCGTGACTAAGCAAAGAGCGTGTTATCGCGAAGTATATTTGCTTACTCATCGTCACTGATGAGTCTCAAATAGACTCAATGATTGTCTGCATGATCTTTTGTTTAATCACTAGTTTTGCTTTGACATGATGCATGTGAATCACTCATTTCAGCTTGAAGTTCAGTTGAATTCTCAAGACTCTGATATCTGATTTCAAGTCAATCTGATGTTTCATCAACTTTACATCAACTTTCATATTAAATCATTTAGAAGTTTTCATAAAGTGAATCAGCTTATGCTTTGTCATCAAGAATTTGATGTCATGCATTTTTGATCACTGTTCACATCTATCATAGATCTCGCTAAGAACTCTGCAGTTGCATTTCATAAACTCTTTGTATGTCAAGATATTGACATTATTCATGAAGTCTGTAAAGCTAGTTTTTAGCTTGATGTCATCACATGCTTCTAACAAGTTCGCATTGTAAAACAAATATAATATCAATGATAGCGAAGAGTTTTGTGATATGTTAATGTTCACACTGCATTTCATCATCGTGTAATCATTAATTGTGATCATGATGCATTGATCTTTCAGAAAGTTCTTCACAAACTTAAGAAGCAGTTTAGAAACTTTTCTCTTCTTCATGTCGTGTAAGAGTTTGCTGTGTATCACATTATTAAACGCATTATTCTCATTCAGACTCAGCAGTGAGACTACTCTTCTTTTCATGTCACTTCACACAGTATGTATCTTTTCTGTAATTAGTTGCAGAATTGTATTTGTTGATCTGTGCTTGCAAGCTTTCATCTGAATGTTCAATATTAAGTTGCAAGCTTCTACAACATTTTGCAAATGTTCAAATACATTGAACTTCAATATTTTGCTCAGTGTGTTGAATAGCATAATTGATTTATATATTTTTGCATTGAAATAGTTTTTCTTGTCTGACTTTTGCATCACTATTGTGACTGCGCTCTTAAACTGAGTTGACTGTATTTTCTTCTGTAAACATCTTTCAAAGAAAGAGCGTATTTATTCTGATGCATCGTTGATGAGTCTGCGCATTATTCTATTTATATATTTCATATGTTTCAATGTCTTGTCAGATGTCACTTTGTAGATAACTCTTTTAATCTCACGATGTGTCAGCGAGACATCATTTTCAATCAAGAATGAGTACTTGAAGTTTATTGTATTCAGCATGAAAATTTCTGAAGATGATGAAAAGTGAGTCTGAAACATCATCTTCGCTTTATTTTGCGCTGTTGTGATGATGTCAAAGCATTCTGACTTCGTCAGTGAGAAAATTGTCGCTTGAGTGAGTGTATCTGTGATTGCATTTCTTGCTCATTTCATGATTTGAAACAGTTCTCTTGAGAATTGCTCGACATTCTGCATGATCTCTTGATATTCATTATGCTTCTGTTTTCTGATAATCTTGCTCTTCTTATCACATGCTTGAATGTACTTTACTCAATCATCAACGATTCAACAGTTTCTTCTCATTCATTGCATGCTCTTGATGATTTCTGTACACTTCTTCGTTCATTCTGCTTTGATCATTTCATGTGATCTCACTCAGAGAGTGAAAATCTTGATGATCTTTCTCAATGCATTCAATAATTACTTCGTGTATTCATTTATGCGCTGATGCTTCATCTTTTGATTTGACAGTAATTCTGACATTTGTTCTCTCAGAGTATTGATGAATTTCTCTTCATTCATTGTCTTTCAGTTGCAACGCAATCTTCGCGCTGACTCTTTGTAAACTCTAAGATCTATTACTGTCTGTATCAACAGATGATCTGAGAAGTTTTTCATTTCTTCATTGATTTCACATTGTATCAATCTGTTTGTGATGTTCTCTGTCGTGAAGATTAAATCTATTGTCATTTGAGATTCTTGATAATTTCTCGTAATTGTGTCTTGAGATAATGCTAGCGATGCATCGATGTTTGTGATCATTTTAATTAACTCATTCAACAATAAATGTTGTCTTGAATAGAATGATTCTCTTTATGTAAAGTGATGCAGATTGAAGTTTTCTACAAGAATGCTTTCTTTCGACATGTGCAGTGTCTTTTCAATGTCTAAAAGATTTTCTTTTTCATGAATGATTTTATAATTTCTGAGTGATGAATTGTATGCTTCATGAATGTGTATAACTTTCTGAGTTGTCTGTGCATCATCTGTTAATGTTTATAGCATAATTGTGTCTACATCTTTGAAGTGTTATGTTAAGTATCAGATGTTGCTGTCGATTCTCTTGTTTATGTAGAAACAGATTTTATCTTCATTATTCTTCAGCGTGAAGTCAACAATTGCTAAGCAGTATGCTTTGAAAATGTTATCAAATCATCAGAGTTCTTGAAGAATCAGAATGTCATAGTTCTTTATTTTTTTCTCATGTAGTAACACTATCATCATCTTGTTTCTGAACTTGTGAACGTTGTACTGTAGTATTTGAAGCTTTTTTTGCTGAGACATTAAAGTTCACATTTCAGACTGTTTAATGTTCTCTTGAGTGTCTGTGAAGTGCTTGCTTCACTTGTAAGATTCTCAACAAAAGATGACATTGATAACGACGTGACTGACGTTGACTTTGATTTATTTGATCTTGACTTCTTGATCAAGTGATTCAGTATAGTGTTTTCTGATGTGACAACTGCGCTGAACAGATGACTTTCATTCATTGAACGTCTCTGCTTTCTCTTCAAGTCGTTGTTCATCAGCAATTTCAGACTGATAAATGTTTCTGTGAATGTCTTTAATATCACTGCTTTGAGTTCTTTCTGCTTTTGTATGACATGATATAGAGATCTGTGTTTTGTGACTCTCTTTATTCTTTCTTTTTCAGCTTGTCGTTTATGACATTGAGAGTCAAAGACTCTGTATGTGTTTTGACATGCTTCACATTTTCACATGTTTCAAGTCTGTTTGTGAAAACAGTGCTTCAAGCGATGATTCAGCATGCAGTAAACGCATTTCTGCTTGTTTTTGCATTCATACATCTTGTGATCGTATTCTTAACACTTTAGACACTGATGCACTCTGCAGCTTGAGTCGTAGAACTGTGTGATCTTTATGTCGATCTCATGATATACTTTCTCATTGATCAGCTTGTTCATCATCTCAGCGCTGACTACGTGTATCATCAGTGAAATGTATCTCTTCTGCTCACTCTTCTTTGTGAGTCACTCAATCTTCTCGATCATCATTTCTGAATGTATGTCTTTGTTAATCTTGATGAGCATTCTCATCTCTTTCTTCTCTATGTTTTTAGACATTTCTTCAACTTTAATCTCATGTATCACTATCTCAAAACTGATCTTGCGCAGACATGCGTTCAACAATATCTTTTTGATTCAAAAATTATTTTTCTTTAATGTTTTTTTGCTGCTCTTTGTCTTGACTTGAAATATTGACAGTTTCAATCATCTTTTCATCGTCTTTATGTTCTTGCGCGTCGACAACGTCTTGTCGACGTTAATCTCTCTCACTCATCTCACTATGTTCTTCATTGTTGTTGTCATGATTCTCTTTACTTTTTCTTTCTCTTTGATGAAGATCTTTGCTTCAAATTTCTCACAATGATTTTGCACTGACGATGATATGTTGACGTTAAACACAAGATGACTTTCAAATGATGTCGTTGACTTCACGCTTGCTCTCTTCGCTCAGCTGTCAACGTGTTTTCTCTTCTTCACAAACTTTTTTTCAAGTCTGCTCATTATCTTTTTCAGTCTTTTCAGCTGATTCTTCATGCGCTGATTGACAGTCAACGCAGTGACATGTTGACGCGTCAGCTTTTCTATCATCTCTGTCAAACTTCTCATATTTTTTCAGAGCATCAGCTCGCTGTTTCTACGTTCGTTGAGCTCATAAAGTACTCGCAGCTTGTGTAATTTCTTCTGTATATCTTTTGTCTTGACTGAATTCTTCTGCGAGATAGCAATAATCATCTTTCGTTCATTCATTAACGTCACGTCGATGATGCTTCTCATCTGCTCTTGATGATCAGAATGAAGCGCAAGCATCATGTCAATGATGTGCTCTGTCTCTAGATAGTTTAAGTAATTCGTTTTATTAATTTCTGTTTTGATTAAAGTAACTTGATCATCAAATTCTTGAAGTTTGCAAGAATGAATTAATTGATGCAAGAAAAGATAATGTTGTTGCATGAAGAATTTATTCATAAAAACATAAGCAAAGACTTTATTATCAATCAGAGTGAGAGTAAGAACTTTAGATTAAGCTTGACGTAAAATACAGAATACTATCATGTAACTGTCTTTGAATGTTGAATTAAATTCAAAGAGTTTCAAGACAGATTTAGCAGAAAACTTTCTATATAATTGAAGTGAGAGTGAAAAGATTGAGATTAGTAAACAAGATGATATGTATACAAATCTTTGAGCATGACTTAACTTAAAGATTAAACTTTTCTTGCAAACAGTGAGACTTCTTCATTTATATTGACAACATCACTGTCATAAATGTTCATGATACGCAAAGTGAAGAGCTTCTTATTTAAACATTCTTTAGCAATTTTGCTCAAATGTTGCAATTTGCAATAGTAACACAGCTTTCACTTGTTGCAAATTTTCTTGATCTTAAAAATGATCAAAGTCTTATCTTGAATAATCACAATGATGAAGTTTAGATTCATTGACTCATCAAGAAATGAGAAAGAAAGAAACAAAGATACTGTTGAAATAATAGTCACAAAAGTGTTGATTTTTGAACTCAAAAAATTACTAGTCAATGCAAAGATGTTCTTGACTTTGATGAATGAAACAATGATGAAGATGAAGTGAGATTAATGATGCTTAAGCTGCTGAAGCTCTTCATTAATGTTAAAGAATGCTTGAATTTATTGATGAAAGATGAATGATTGAGTTTCATCAAGATTTTGTCAAAAAAAATGATGATTTGAGTGAAATAATTAACATTGTGCTTCAGACAGTCAATCAATGAGAAATCTTTCATTAAAGAATATTCTTTCTTTTGATAAAAAAGATTGTAATAGTTGACAAAGCTATTCATGTCTTACTTTAAAGTTTCGCGAAGATATAAATGAGCATTTTCTGTCTTGAAAGAATTGTTGCAGCAATGATGTAACTTATGTTGTCAATTTGCAAAAATAAAAATGATACAGAAATCATTAACTTGATATTGATTCATTAAATTGTGAGTTTTCTTATCTATGATGAGTTATGACTCAACATAAATGATCTTGACTCAATGAGAAAGATAATGATCATCGTTCATGTTCATGCGCTGTATCAAACTCTGCTCTCATGCATTCAATTGATCTTTGTTTCTTTCATATTCAAATATGTCAAGAAGTTTCTTAAATCTAGAAGCAATGAAGACAGCAACAAAGTTTGCAGAGAGATGAATGATGAAAAAAGATTGATTGTTCAAGATTTGTGCAAAAATCTGAACTATCATTGCAAGAGACTGAGAATTCAACTTTATATAAATTGAAGAATTAAGAATGATGAATAAAGATGAAGTGATAACATTATGTTGTCAAACTTGATTTTGAAGCTCTTGCATTATGCGAAAGATTTCAACTGAATTTTCGATCATACTTTGAGTGAACTGTTCAACAGCACGCTCATCATCAATTAAAAGATTTTGAAATGACTTCATTTGAGTGAAAGAATAACTAGATGAGATTTCAATGTATGAAAATGTTGCAGAAAGTGCATCGACAGTTTGTAAAGTGAACAAAATTTAAGAATTTAGCTAAAGTGACATTTATCACTTAAAGCGAAATAAAATTCGAATTTAAGCTGATCTTGTTAGACTGCGATCTGCTTTTGTCAACAAAATCTGTGTTTATTCATATATCTTTGAACTGTATCTTGTTTTTGCTGATAAAATCTGCGTTTGTTTATATGCACTGAGCTGAATTTCGCTTTCATCACATATGTTGCATATGTTGCATATGTTGACAATCACTCATTTACTCGCTCATTTACTCATCACTCTACATGCTTGCTCATTTACTCGCTCATTTACTCGCTCATCTACTCACTCATCTACTCACTCATTTACTCGCTCATCTACTCGCTCATCTACATGCTCAGCATTCTACTCGCTCATCTACTCGCTTTCTTACTTGCTCATCTTCTCGCTCTATTGAACTCTCTATCGAATTTTCTATCAAATGCTCTATCAAATACTCTATCAAACTTTCTATCAAAAGTTCTATCAAATACTCTATTAAATGCGTTGATCGAGTGCATAAAACACGTCAAACAGTGCTTCAAACAATGCTTTCTACATGACTTTCTATCTATAGTACTCGTCATCTTAAATGCTCAGCTATCTATCTTACCTACTTGATAATCTTCACTTCAAGCTCTATAGAATTGACGCTAGAGAGTTCAAAGTTTTCATCTTCTTTCTTTCTTCATAGTTTCTATCTTTCAGAACAACAACAATCAAAATACTTACATGTTCAGTTATCAACTCAGCTATTTACTCGTTCATTTACTAGTCAGTTTACTCACTTCAAAACATGCTTTATGCAACGTGTTCAAACATGAATTATTTGCTTCATAATTTACTTCATGATCTACTTCATGATCTTACTTCATTATTCATTGCTAATTAGCTCAATAAAAAGCATTCTTCATGAATCAATATTGAACTTTCTATCAAGCTTTCTATTGAACACTTTACATGCTTCAAAATACGCGTTGATCGAGCGCACAACATGAGTCAAATAGTGCTTCAAACAATGCTTTTCACTGAGCTATTTACTGAGTTATCTACTGAGCTATCATCATCTTTCTACTGATCTTTCGATCGAACTTTCTATTGAGTTATCTACTGAGCTATCATCGTCTTTCTACTGATCTTTCGATCGAGCGTTCTATTGAGCTATCTACTGAGCTATTATCAATCTTTCTACAGATCTTTCTACTGATCTTTTGACTAAACTTTCTATTAAGCTATCTACTGAGCTATCATTATCTTTCTACTGATCTTTCGATCGAGTGTTCTACTGAGCTATCGATCGAGCTTTTTACTGATCTTTCGATCGAGCTTTCTATTGAACTATCATTGATCTTTCTACTGATCTTTCTACTGATCTTTCAACTGAACTTTCTATTGAGTTATCTACTGAATTATCATCATCTTTCTACTGATCTTTCGATCGAGCGTTCTACTGAGCTATCTACTGAGCTATCATCGATTTTTCTACTGATCTTTCTACTGATCTTTTGATTGAACTTTCTATTGAGTTATCTACTGAGCTATCATTGTCTTTCTACTGATCTTTCGATCGAGCGTTCTACTGAGCTATTTACTGAGCTATTTACTGAGCTATCATTGATCTTTCTACTGATCTTTCTACTGATCTTTTGATCAAACTTTCTATTGAGCTATCTACTGAGCTATCATCGTCTTTCTACTGATCTTTCGATCGAGCGTTCTATTGAGCTATCTACTGAGCTATCATCAATCTTTCTACAGATCTTTCTACAGATCTTTTGACTAAACTTTCTATTGAGCTATCTACTGAGCTATCATTATCTTTCTACTGATCTTTCGATCGAGTGTTCTACTGAGCTATCGATCGAGCTTTCTACTAATCTTTCGATCGAGCTTTTCATTGAGCTATCTACTAATCTTTCAATCGAGCTTTCTATTGATCTTTCTACACATCATTCAAGAATCAACTTTGTTTTCTATCGAGCATCGAATATGACTCTATCATACATTCTACGTGACTTCATATTGAACATTCTACATGACTTTCTACCTCATTAACTTTCTCATTGACTTCTTCATTGACTTTTTCAGCGCATATATTAAACTGTGTAAATAGCTATTATTTAGATAGTCAAATTAATTATTCAACGTTGCAACTATCAATGCTACAAGTATCAGAATCATGTTTGTTGAATTAAACATCAAAGACGCATACTGCGCTCTCAGAAGTTCTAGAAATGTTGACGCTTTTATGAATATGCATCAGCTAAAAGTGACGCAAATCTGAGACATGAGATTAAACGAATATTTGAAATATTGATCGCTAAAAGCATTAAAATCTGTCTCTGTCACTCTTTACAAATTGCAGATGTGTAGATCTTTTATAATGTCAGAAACTGAGTTAAACTAGAAATATAATCAATATAAAAGACTGATATTATTATTACTTTGATAAAATTTAGATACAAGATAATATATCAAATAATGTACAAGATGAAAGACAAAGAGCAAAAGAAAAGAATGAGAACTCGACTTTTATATACATGAATTGAGCAGAATCAAGACTAAACAGTAGTTCTATAACTTAAGATTGCAAAAAATTCATGCACATAACTGAAATGATCAAAACAAAATTGCTGAGACTAAATTAAGATGATGATGACTAAATTGATGACTTGATTCATTGAATTGCAAAACAGATTCAATGAATCAAGATTATTTAAAACATCAATGATCTATGTTTTAAATTGAGTTGATGATCTGACATCATGACAGTATTGAATAAATCGCTTTCTTCTCTTTGATTTATGCACATCATCATATCTGTTTGATCTTTTCGCTAAAGATTTTTGCTGAATGCTCATAATCACTTTGCAATGAAACTCGATGATACACTATCTGAATGACTTTCTAGTCGTACAAGCGAACATGATCAAAGCTCATAAATATGAGATCAATTTCGATAATTTGTACACTCAGTTAAAGTTTAGCGTTAATCTTAAAAAGAATCTTATCGACATCACATGCATTTTTTTGAGCATTGAGCTTGATTCAATCAATATGATGACTCATCTATCATTTGACAAGCAGCAGAAGATAATTCAGCTCGTCAACAGCATGCTTACAAAGAACTCTTTATCATACAAGAAGTTGCAAACACTATTAAACTTTCTGTCATTTGCTGCAAAGATTGTGATTTCTGAAAGAGTCTTTCTCAGATGACTGTTCAACGATCTAATTATCATTAAATCACGTAAGCAACGCATCAATTATTTAATGTGACAAGATCTATTATGATGAAAGATGTTTCTTTCAAAGTGAAACAATGTACATTTACTTTGCAAATGCAAATTCAGACATTTTTTATATTTTTGAATTAACGCTTCAGATCTGCACGACATGAGAGATTACTATTTGCATCATCTCAATCTATCATCAGTTGCTAGTTAAACATTTTCTAATTGATTTAACATGCGCTTGAGTGACAAGCATATCAATGTCAAAAAAATGACGATAGTGCTTCAAGCTTTGACAGCATGACTTTTCATTTTCACAAGATGCAATCTCACTATATATGTTAGAGATCGGCATAGAGCGAGTCATATAAGTGTAATATAACTAATAGATAAATGCTAAGAAAGAAAAGTATTTACAGAAAAGAACTCGATTCTTATATGTGTGTTTCTCAGTCCTGTGCTAGGCTCGATTGGGTTGACGTCTTACACATATGATGCAGAGTTTCAATGACATCATCTCTAGCTCGAATGCTCACTAGACTCGATTAGAATGAAATCAAGACGAAGGCTAGAAAGAATAGACGAAGGCTAGACTCGTAACAATATATAACAACAACATAGCTGTTGTTATCAACATAAACAAGATCTTCATGCATGAAGAAGCAATGCTGCATCTGTGATGAATAATCTTGCTGACGACTGCGCATGATATCTGCATACATGCTTTGTGAATTTCAACTCATGAAAATCATCTAGCTGATTTGCTTTCTTGAGCGAAGTTCAGTACTATTTGTTGAGATCATGTCTAGAAACTAATCAGAGTGCGTGCGTGACTAGAATGTTTGATCTATAGAGATAATTATAACTAAGACTTTAAGAATACAGAAGAAAGAAGATACAAAAGACAAGAAGAACACGCTCTATATAGTAGTTATTCAGATCGACGCTAGTCTCAAAGAAAACGTGCTGATACACAAGAAAGATGTTGATTCAAAAGATGTTTGCAACACAAAGAAATGTGTTTGTCATAAACATCTGTTAACTATTCGTAACACAAAGAAGTGTGTTTATCTAGAAGATAATAGAAGCTGATTAGAAGATGTCAGAGAAAAGAAAAGATGCTGAGTCATATCTGAGTCAAATCTGAGTCAAATCTAGATCAGATCTCGACTAGATCTTAACTAGTTCTAATCAACTTTGACGCATTCGTAACATTATCTCTCTCTCTGAAAATTCATGTTCGCATGAATAAAACAAATGAAACGCAAAAATTTTCACTGTTTTTCAATTTAGTGTGACTTGTCTGAATAGAGCTTATAAAATTCAACTAGAACTTCTTTCAAGCTCTTGAATTCTTCTTTATCAACATAGTATCATTTATTGTTTCAATCTAGTCTCGTTCATTTGATCTTGTATTGTATTCAATCTCAATATTATCTAGAGTCTAGAATGCCATCTATCTTTCAATGCTCATCATCTTCAATAGTGAGAGATCTAAATGATTCTGAATGCTGTTCTAGTAAGAAATCATCAAAATAAGAACGTAATAGCTTCAAACTGAACATTGAATGCAGCTGCTTCATGCTTATTGATAAATGAAGATGATAGAAGATCTTAACTTTGACAGTGATTTGATAAAGTTCTAGCTGTTTGTCTTCTAAATTCTTACATGATCTAGTTGTCTTTATGTTTCTAAAGAATAATCAAACTCAATCATCTACTTTATAGATGACGTCTTGTCTATGTTTATTGACTGAGCTTCGATGATCTGCTTCGTCTTTTTTAATTGCTGACGATCAAAGATAAGCAGCTCTTTCATTTGAATGACAATATCATCTGCTTTTCTAGCTTCAAGACGTTTACGAGTTGTTTCATAGTCAGTCGTATCTGAATCGAAACTCATTCGTGAGTGAAAACTCTTATTGAAGTAGAATGAAGTCATTGAGATGATCGAGAAGATATTGAAATTCTCGCTGAATTCTATCATTGATAGTCATTTTGCTCAATCATTCTGCATGTAATTACAGTAGATTCTAAGTTCGCGTTCGACGTCTTGATTGACTCGCTCTGATTGATTATTGATTTCAGAATGATAGACTGTTAATAGACTAACCGTGATTTTTAGTCGCTTGCAAAGACTTTGTCACATTGTTGATATGAACTGAAAATCTTTGTTCGAAACAATGAAACTGAGTAGATCATGAAGTCGATAGACATTTCATAGCATGATTCAAACCGTTTCTTCAACTGAGATGTTTTCGTCTTCTCAATGACAGAAAACATAGTGACATTTCTTGATGAGTCAACATATGATTGTGCAAATGACGTTATAATCTTCTGATAGAGATAGCTCAGTGATGAAGTTTATAACTATATTCTTTCAGCGTTTCTGTGAAATCGAAAGAGAATGAAGAAGTTTATTGATGCTATTTCTAGATGTCTTGCTTCATTGATAGACATGACAGTTTCAAATGTAACGTTTAATCATTGCTCAATGATCTGATCAATAGTAGAAACGTTAAACTAGATCAATAGTTCTTTGATTGTCAGAATGAGAGATGAAAGACTGATCATGAATTTTCTTTAGTAATTTCGTATGCATATTCTCAGAAACTCACAGTAGATCTTTTCTGAACAGAACGTCGTCAACGATCTCACAGTGCTTCAATTCAGTGCTATGTAGCTTAAGCTTGTTTTCACTTATAGCTTGTTTATACTCATTGCAAAGCTCATTCGTCTTGTTGACATCTTTTACTCACTGATAGAGATCAATCTCAAATTCAATAGCTAGAATATTTATTCTATCAAGTGTCAGAATAATCTGATAACGATTTTCAGTACGCTGAGTTGATTCAGAGACGTCGATTAGAGACATTCTGATTAAAGCATTGACTTTAGTGTTCATTTTGCCTGATCGAAAAATGATCTGAAAGTTAAACTTGAATAGAATGTTTAGATAATTAACTTGACGTCGAGTTAACTGTTTGTTTTTCATGAAGATTTTCAAAGTCTGATGATCGATGAACATCTGAATGAGCAACTCAATGCATTCAAGCTTGAATCTTCAGTGTTCAAAACATTGAATAATGATCAGCAGTTTCTTGTCATAGATGTGATAATTGCATTCAGCAAGAATCATGCTCTTGCTGTAGAAAGCTATCGAGTGAAGAACATTCTCATCATCATACTGAGATAGAATTTCATCTTTGATGTAGTCAGATGCATCGATTTTCAGAATAGTCTGTCGTTTTGAATCGAAGTGTCGTAGAACTGAAATCGAGCTGATCTGTTTCTTTAAATCATCAAAAGCTTGAACACAGACTTCGTTTCAAACAAAAGACGTGTTCTTTCTAGTCAGCTGAGTGAATGATTTGACTAGCTTCGAGAAGTTCTTAATGAAATGATGATAGAAGTTAACAAATTTCACGAAGCTCTAAACTTCTTTTAGATTGATCGACGTAGTTCAGTTGACTATGACTTTCACTTTGATAGAATACATACGAAGATCTTGTTCTGATACTATGACTTCTAAGAAGACGATTTCTTCTACATCAAATTCGCACTTTCGAATATTCATCTGTAAATCAGCTTCTTGTAAGCGATTCAATATCATTTTGACATGTTGCTTATGTTCTTGTTGAGTTTTGCTGTAGATCAGAATGTCGTCTAGATAGACTTGACAAAAGTCATTTAGAAAGTCTCATAGAACATCATTCATATACTGCTGAAACGAGACTGAATCATTAGTAAGTTCAAAGAGTAGAATCTTTAATTTGTATGCTTTTAAAGCGATAATAAAGATAGTATAGTTCTCACTATCAGAGTGCATTCGTAGTTTGTTGAACGTTGAAATGATATTCAATCGAGTCAGATGCTTGCAATCAACTATTTTTCCAATCATCTCATCTATTAAAGATAGAGAATAACGATTTCTTTTGATAATAGCATTGAGCTTTCAATAGTCAACGCAGAATCATAGATCTTCATTTGCTTTTAGAATGAACAGAACAGATGAGAAATACGAAGCTTTGCTAGAAGTTATAAATTCTTTGAAAAGATTCTTGTTCAGATATTTCTTTACTTTCTGAAGC